>Ga0208903_1002047_pt1 | contig 10396 bp, 10 predicted proteins | sample AntAceMetag02UKJ_FD_184769 | JGI IMG/M metagenome (GOLD analysis project Ga0208903, IMG submission 184769) | Saline lake microbial communities from Ace Lake, Antarctica - Antarctic Ace Lake Metagenome 02UKJ (SPAdes) (version 2) | ecosystem: Environmental > Aquatic > Non-marine Saline and...
TTGGCCCGAACATTGACGCGATAGCTTTTATAATACGCAAAAAGTTGCCGTTCTGCCTCGGTTCCCAGGGTCGGAAAAAGATGGTTATACTGTTCGGAAAACACATTGGACAGGTCATTTCTGCCCAATGCATCAAGATCCATACAAAGAAAGGCGATTTCGTTCAAAATATCGATCTCACGGTACTCATCGTTGAATTCGAGACAATCGAAGGGCTGGGGTTCGAACAAAAGGAAAATATTCCGGGTGTGCAGGTCGCCATGGCAGTCCCGGAAGAATCCGGATATTAGCCTATCGTTCAACAATTTTTCATTTCTATCTAAAAATGTATCGGATGCCTTGATGGCCGAATCGACCAAACGGCAATATTCGGATCCCAGTTGTTCGGAAATATATTGTTTTCCCAAACCCAAGTCGTTGAATTTCTCCTTTAGGTCAAGCACGTTTTTTTTGTGAATGATCGTTGTGTTCTTATGAAAATCGGCGATCCGTTCCGCTAGATTTTTAATTTCCGTTTCGCTTATCTTGTTCTGAGATACCAGTACGTCCATTTGCCTTTCAGGATCAAGTTTTCGCATTTTAAGGGCGAAATCGATTAGTGTTTCCTCTTTTCCGCCAATGATAAAATGCCCTTCTGATTCATAAATCGGAATGACTTCAAGGTATATATCTTTTGAAAATCGTCGGTTCAGTTCCAGTTCCCTTTCACAAAAATGTTTGCGCAGCTTCAAGGTCGAAAAATCGAGAAAGGAATATTTGATCGGCTTTTTGATTTTGTACACGAACTCATCGCATAGAATGACCCATGAGATATGGGTTTCGACCAGTTTTCGCTCCCAGGTCGGCTCTGGAAATGTTCCTTCGGAAATTAACTTATCGATTTTCTCTCCTGTCATTTTTTAGATAATTTTCTGCCTTTTGCAGCATGTCGTGGATATTGCCGTTGGTGGATCGCAACCGCAGATGTGGTTCATCAATAGGTTCCCATTCTTGTCGTATCAATTGATAGACTTGATAATCGGCTTCGCTATAAGGCCTGCTCTTTTTTAAACGGTCTTTGATAATCGGTTCTTCCGCCCACACTTCGATAAAAGGGACATCTTCCTTTCCGTTCTTTGTAAATAGTTTCCTTGCGGCCTTTTTATGAAATGTGGCATCGAGTACCAAGTTCCTTTTTTGTTCGATGGCTTCCTCCATCCTTTCCAGCATGACATCATAAACGGTGCCTTTTTCATGGTCGGAATAAGTCCTATTTGGAAACAATTCTTTCCGAAGGCGGTCGCTGTTCACATAATCGGCATCGATTTTTTCCGCCAAGCGCTCAGCAAAAAAACTTTTTCCGGAACCGGGAAGACCTGAAACGATTATATTCATTTTGATTTCAATTTACGAATCCGTGCATTGAGCGCAGATACATTTTCCTTTTCAAATTCATGTACTAGCTGTTAAATCAATTTTTTGTTACTGAACTTCGAGACAACCAAATTACGTCATAAGAAATGTGGTCAAAAATGATATTGGTCAGCGGGAAAGTCATTCGCTGAACAATGATCACCCTCACTTTGTTACAAAATATGATTATAATTACCCCCTTTCCATTACATTTTTTAGTGCTATATTATTCTTAATGGATATTATTTCAAGTCTTTATCTCTGTGAATCTCGATTTTACTTTGTACAACTCCCTGTAATAACCATATCAAGAAGCTACTCAGAAAAATGTGAAATACTCAATTTAAATTTTGTTCGCGATATCCTCAATCCACTGTTGCCATTGCTTTTCGTCCAAATATTTGACCCTTGAAATCCGTGTAACCTTTACGGGTTTTATACCACAAAATTCCAAGGTCGCCCTTTTAGCGGCATTGAGGTCGCTGTTTCGGTATTGCCAATAAATCTAAATTGTAGGTGCATCACAGGTCGTTATGAGTTTGGCTGTTCTTCCTTTTAGAAGTTTTCCCAAAACGGGCGGTTATCGTGGTATTTGTAAGCAAAACAGGAATAGATCGTCCTATCCAAAAAACCTTTAAAAAGAGCGGATACGGAACCCCACCAAATAGGATAAACGATGACCCATTTCTCGCACCACAAAATATTTTTCTTTACCTGTTTAAGGTCAGGTTCCAGTCTTGTATTTCTTTATACCCTTTCCAAAGTATGGGGTCGAATGTCATTTCGCCAAGCGTTGTTTCCGCACTTTATGGCCTTTTTATTGGACGGAGGCACGATAGGCATCGGCGATTTGGCCGTTAAAACTTTCTGCGTCAGGATGTGCTAGTAGGATGTATATTTTCGTGTTGATAGGTTTTATCCGTTTTTTTTCAACCTCCGCTTATCACGCAACACCCAATAGATCCCTTTGACGTCCTCCGCCCATTCATCAAATATAAATATCAAAGTAATTTCCTCAACGGTTTCGAGAATACCGATAACAATCATTACATAAAACAACCAATACACGGGGCCGAAGAACAATGTCCAAAGAATAAAAATACCTTGCAGGACAGCAGAAGTTTTTGCCAAATCGGTATGGAACGCAGTAGTCTTGCCATATTTGTGAAAAGCGATGGCCATCTGTAAAAGATAGGGCGAAAAGGCAATGGCGATCAACAAAAGATTTTCCTGAATAAATGCATTTTCAAAAGTCCAAAGTCCCATCAGACCCATATTAAAAGTGAGTTGGTCTCCTATGGAATCCAGTTGTAATCCTCTTGAACTTGTGATTTTCAGTTTTCGCGCCAAAAAACCGTCGATGGCATCGGTACTATAACTTACGAGCAGAAACCAAGTGAAAACCTGTCGTTCATCCAACAAGATCAAGGCCAGCAATACCGGCACTGCCGCGATGCGGTAGAACGAGAACCAATCGGCGATATTGTAGTTTTTGAAGGGGAGCATCTTAGTTTTCGACCTTCAGCAGGGCATCCAGCTTTATGGTAAGCTTATCTGTAAAAACACGAACATCGGCTAATTTGGATTCCCCCGTTATGGCATCCACGCTTTCCATTTTATCAGATCAAGTACCCGAAGTGGTCGAGACGACGAATTTGTTCTTCAGTCCCGAATTTTATCCATAAAAGCTTGGATAGTTTCGGGCGGTTTACCTATTTCCCAAGTATGTATCAAGAGAATCGCATCGAAGTCGGACGTATTGGTATTTGCCAAAGTAGAAATATCGATTACTTTTATGTAAATGAAATCTGATTTGTACTGTTCAATGATTTCCGAAACTATCGAATCTTTGAATTTACTGCCCTGTGTGGCAATCAACATTTTTTGTTTTAAATTAGGAGAATTTACCTCGTAAGCCTCGGCAACATCCATCGAGTAGGTTCGTTTGTACCAATCAGGAAAAGTAAGAACAGCCCGATCAGCAAAACCGTAATAAGGGCAATTTTTTGTACAAGTTTTAAGTTTTTTATTTTTTTGCTATTTTTGAATCTGCCACTTTCATTTTTCGTTCCAACTCTTTTTTTCATTCCAAAGCCGGAGCCCGCCTACCGGACGGGCAGAGAATCCCACGTACAGGAGCCCAACCGTGTCGAGAAACAGGTTATTCGTGCAATTAGGTAGGCTGTGCAAATGCCTCAAAATGTCAAACAATCAGGAGCAATTTACTTACTATCAACTGCAACCGCAACTGCCAACTACTTATTACAATTCATATCTTAATAATATCCGTAGGCGTTTCTACCAAAATCGTCCTGTTACCAGGCAACGCGATCGGCTCTTTCATGATATCGGGATTGTGCCTTATCATCTTTGTCCAATCCTCGGATGAAAGATCATGGTGTTCGAACTCATGCTTATACGCGGGATGCTCTTGATTGACCAGGTCTTTGATGGCAAGGCCCAACCGATCGGCCAGTTCGGCAATCTGGGTACCGGTCAAAGGGGCTTTTAGCATGTCGACCTCTAAAATGGGCAAACCTTCAGCTTTGGCATAGGCCAAAGTTTGTTTGCCCTGCTCGAATTTGAATTATAGAACAGGGTAATCTGTCGTTCTGATGTGGCGATTTCTCCCATATTTACAATTTTCGATTTTTCTTTTTATGTGTCTCCAAATGATACTTTAGCAACTGTTGTAGGCTTTGCAGGTAATCCTTTAATTGCTTTTCACCCATTTCTGGATAGGGTGCCACCGTCAAGGTCAGGGGCTCTTCGTTAATAAATCGATACACTTCGGGGTAGTCCGTTTCAATTTTGGTGGTCAGATCGGTAATTTCCTTTACTAATGGCCACACTTTTTACTACTGTCAGAAGGATATGGATATAATTCTTTCGGAAATGACCAAAAACACTCAAATAAAAATAACGTGGAAAAACTAAAAAATGCTTCGGTGATAGATTGCCTTATAAAAAGAAAGGTACTGACAAAAGCAAAACCTTTCGACAATACCTTTCCTACCAATCAATCAATAATTATAGAAAACCTAATGCTCCATAATGCCAAAAGTTACCTTGGCATTTACACGGTATTCTGTTATTTTATTGTCCTTTACGCAAACTTGCATATCCTTGACATAGACCGATTTAATGTTCTTTACGGTCTTGGATGTCTCAGTGACAATATTCTGCACTGCATCCTCAAAACTCTTAGGGGAGTTACCCAAAATCTCTACTACTTTTAATACTGACATAACTTTTAGTTTTAATGATTTTTATAGAATTGTTTTTAAAAGAAATTCCCTTGTTTCATCCAATTTGACTCGTAACATCTGATTTCCATTTTCCAATTTTAGCTTACAAGTCTTTTTAATGCCTCTACCCTTTTTGAGACTGACCAGATAAATATCCGTGGCAATCATCCAGGAATAATAAAGATGAATTTCTTTGTTCATCAGGTCAAAATTACAGTGGTAATACGCTCGTCACAATGACTTGGATCAGTCTGTGAAATTTATTCAGAACATTGAGCCCACTCCCTAAACTCAAGTAAAAAAGGAAAAGAATCAAAAAGTCCACAAATCCGGGTCAGTCCATTTTCAAACAACTGTAAATCAATATATTAAAAATTGAAAAAAATAATTTTTTGCCAATTGCAAATCAAAGCTCCTTATTGGAGTGGACTCAACATAGGTTCTTAGGGTCTATACTCCTGCCAAATGAAAACCCGAGTTTTTGTCTCTTTCTTTTTTCCTTAGTGTGCTTAGGCAGTACATAAGTTTATTGTTGAAAGGGGTTTTCGTCCACTACCTAAAAGACATATATCTTAATTTTGAGTGCATTCAAAATTAAGGTACTATGCTACCCAAAGAAAGAAATCAGCCTAGGTTCAAGAGGTTATTTGTCTTTCCAGTTAGTTTAACCAGTATTATTATTTTATATTAAATTGACAATACAAAAACAACAATTTAAAACCCCATTTAAAAAATTCACTCTTTCTCCTGCCCGGCAAAGGCAACGTAATGTCGAAAATCAGATGGTACAGCCCGCGGGAATCTTTTTTTGTAATTAGGTATTCCTAAAGAAACCCCTCAGGCTATCGCCGCCTTCCCTTGATATCCTAAGCGCAGTCTAAGAGCAAGGGGGGATCTATAATTCAATATTCCAGAAGGTGAGATAGCGAACTACACAATCCTCTTTATCAACTGTGCCAGCACCACAGAACCCAAGGCAAACAAAACCGTAGTGCCCAAAAGCTCAAAAGAAAAAGTTTCCAACGAAAGTGCCTCCGCCACAGAGGGCATCAGATAGGCACCGAGCGTAATCAGTATCGAAAGCACAAGCGCGCCCCATACCCATTTATTTCTTGTTACTTCATTGGCAACGAACGATTCTTGACGTTTGGGCATATTAAAGACATTGAACAACTGCGCCAGTACCAAGGTGTAAAACGCCATATTGTTGATCGTTGTATGTTCTAATTGTAAAGCAAAGTTGCCATAGGCCACAATGCCCAACACGGATGCACTTATCGAAAGTCCGTATACTATGGTCGCATACCAATCCTTTCTGCTCATTATAGGTTCTTGGGGATTTTGAGGTGGTTGCTCCATAATATCTTCCTCGCCTTTTCCCAGACCTAGAGCCAAGGCGGGGAAAATATCGGTTACCAAATTCAGGAACAGGATCTGTAAGGGCAAAAGCGGCGCCGGAAGGTTCAATAAAGCGGCGAGCCCTACGGATAAGATCTCCGCAAGATTGCACGACAACAGGTACACCACAAATTGCCGGATATTTTGAAACACTACCCTACCCTGTCGTATGGCCATCTCAATCGCCGTGAACTTGTCATTCTTTAAAATAACATCGGCAACCTCTCGCGCCGCTTCCGTACCGCGAATACCCATGGCGATGCCGATATCCGCTTTTTTGAGCGCTGGCACATCATTGATGCCATCGCCGATCATGCCCACGATATGATTGTTCTTTTGATAAAGGGTTACCAGATCCAGTTTCTGGTCGGGAGTTACCCTTGCGAAAACGCTTGCATGGAGCAATTTTGTTGTGAGTTTGCCATTTTCATCCAAGCCACGCCGTATATCTTGGCCCCTAAAGATTTTTTCTTTTCCTGCATTGGGTTCCAATAGCCCTATTTCTTCCGCAACTTTTTTGGAGGTGCCCGGATGGTCGCCCGTTACCATCACGACCCGTATGCCCGCTTTTTTATAGATTTCGATGGTTGCTTTGACATCTTCACGTGCGGGATCGATGAAGCCCATGATGCCCAAAAAGGTCAGGTTTTCTGCCAAGGCCTCCTTTTTTGGAAGTTCTTGGGTTTCCTTGTAGGCAAAGGCCAAGGTGCGAAGACCCTGCAAGGCCAATCTGTCTACTTTTTTGTTCCAAGCCTCTTTGTTTTCAAAAGGTGCGTTACTTCCTCCATCAAAAATCGTATCACAATGTTGCACCAAGGCTTCAAAAGCGCCTTTGGCATAGATAGCGATACGCCCGTTATTACTATGTGCGGTGGCCATCAACTTGCGTTCGGCATCGAAGGGAAGTTCCAATTTTTCCGGATGTTCTTTTTTGATGGTAACGGTATCATAGCCCAAATGATCGGCAAAACCCATCAACGCCAATTCTATGGAATCGCCCTGCCCGTCATCCGTTTTTGGGGCTACGTTATTGCAAAGTACCGCAGCAAACATCATTTTATCGAAAACGATATTTTTCTTTAGAGAGTCAAGGAAAGTACCGTTTTTATGATAAACATCCGCGACCGATGTATTCTCAAAAACCAAGGAATGTACTTTCATTTGATCTTCAGTCAAGGTACCCGTTTTATCGGTACAGATAATGTCGGTAGCGCCCAAGGTTTGAACGGCCTCCAGTTTTTTGATGATAACATCCTTTTTCGATAATCGCAACATGCCCTGGGCCAAGGCAATAGTGGCCACGATGGGGAGTCCCTCGGGTATGGCGGCTACGGCAAGCGCAACCCCCGTTTCAATCATTAAAAGGAGGTCTTTTCCACGTAAGTATCCAGTAAAAACAATCAGGGCCGCAAAAAAAAGGGTCAACCATATCAGCCATTTGCTCAATTGGTTCAGTTTTTTTTCGAGGGGCGTATGCTCCTTTTCAGCATCTATGCCCATTTGCTGAATTTTCCCCAATTGGGTATGTTTGCCTGTTGCGGTAACAATGGCCCTGCCCGATCCCGTAACGGCCATCGTTCCCCTAAAGACCATGTTGGCCTGGTCTGTAATGGGAGTCTTTTCTTTAAGTACCTCCGTTTTTTTGTTCACGGGAATGCTTTCTCCCGTCAAGGCAGATTCCTTAATGGATAGACTATCGACCTCCATCAATCGGGCATCGGCAGGTATCACGTCTCCCGTTTGCAACAGTACGATGTCGCCGGGTACTACTTCGGCGGCCTTGATCTTGATTCTCTTTCCCGATCGAACCACATGGGTCATGGCCTGCCCCATTTTTCGCAATGCTTCCAACGAGCGGATTGCCTGTAGTTCCATAAAAAAACCGATGCTTACCGAAATCAGAATTACGATGATTATAGCGATACCTTCCAGCACATCACTCAAAACAAAGGCAAGTACAGCTGCAACGGCCAAAATGTAAATGATGGCATCCAAGAACTGGCCGGCCAATATGCGCCATCGGCTTTTGATACCTTGTTTGGGAATTTGGTTCGGGCCATATTTTTCAAGACGGTTGGCAGCCTCCTCCTTTGTCAGGCCCTGTTCACGATTGCTGCCCAATTGGTCGAGTACTTTTTCTATGGATAGAGCGAAAGGATTTTGCGGCATATTCTTGGGTTTTATGGAAAAGGAAAATGCCCCGAACCAAACCTATTTACATGGACGCATTTAGGTGGTGGCAAGAGGGCATTTTGATTCTTAACATTATTAAGCGATCTGCACCTTTTTATGCGGCAATTTTTTGGCTTCTACTTTTTTGGCCACTTTGAAGCTCAGAATACCGTCGTTGTACTTGGCCTTGATTTCTTCTTGCTTTATACTATCGGGAAGTTGTAGCGAACGCTCAAAAGAATTGTAACTGAACTCACGACGAGTGAAATTATCATTTGTCTCTTCTTCGGAGGTCTCTTTTTTTGCCTGAATATTTAAGCAACCATCTTCAATGGCCACTTCAAAATCTTTTTTGGCGAAGCCAGGAACGGCAAGTTCAATCTCGAAATTAGTATCGTTTTCTTTTATGTTCAGGGCAGGTTCTGCCGCTTTTCCGTTCCAAAAATTCTCGGGGAGCATGTTACTTGCCCATCGGTTATCGAAAAAATTGTACATGTCGAAAAAATCTTGGGTTATGAGATTTGCAAAAGGCCTTCTTCTAAATTTTACTAGTGACATAACGTTAAAATTTTAGGTTAAACAATCATTTAAATCTGACCCAAAAGTACAGCCAGCATGTAGTTTGCAAAATGACCTACATCAGTACACTATCCTTTTTTGAGATAATTTTTGACATGATTTTAATAGATATGCTCTTGTAAAGGAAAAATCCGCTCGAATTCCGAACAAGAGGAATCGAATAGCAGGCCCCGATTTAGAAGACGGCCAAATTGTTCCGCCGTTGGGGTAATGTAGATCTGTGTTCCCTCTTCATCACGTTCTGATAGCATTTTTACGGGAGTGATAGCGTCTAATTGTGAAAGGTTTTCAGGGATTTCGGCCCGTGCCAAGGAAAGCCTTCCGGCCCCTTTATGGGAAGCCACCAAAACTGCCCAAGCATGTTCGGCCAATTCGGTATTCAAAATCAGATGTCCTTTATAGGGTTTAAGAATCTGGCCAGCCCTTATCGCAAAAATGGTATCGCGCACAACGACCATTGAAATGATGGTGCCGCCTTTTACCTCTGTGGGAAAGTCGGTTTCCCAATCCTTTACGAACAATCTACCGTTTCGGAGTTGAAGATCGTTGCTGGAATCTATTTCGGCACGGGTCATTTTTATGAGGAACTCCTTTCGCTTGATAAACGCTTTGTCGTCAATGAACAGAGAAGCGCTATCGAGCTTGCACCAATGGATGCCTTGATACTCAAAGGGGTATCTCGAATAAGGGTTTTGTGTTGGCAGGCTGTGGCTCGCCAAAAACCACGGGAGGTTGGCATGAGATTATAATGCCAAAAAATAGTATTATAAGGATAATGCTACGGAGATTCATTTTATCTCGGGTTTCATATGAGGTTTCAATGGGTGCCCATCTGGGCCTTTCTCTTTTTAAGTTGGACTTCCAAATCACGAATGGTCTCCGCGGCCGAGGCTTCAAAGCTTTCTTCGTCAGAGGATGCGAATATTCTAGGGCCAGGCAAACTCAAACGTATATCGCATATTTTACCTTTTCCGTCAGTACCTTTTTCCTCTTTGAAAAAAACATCGGCCCCAATAATCCAGTCGTATTTTTGGCCCAGATCATCCAGCTTTTGATTCACTAATTCTTCTGCCCATTTTCTTTGGGCGGTCTGTACAAATTGAATATTCACTTTCATCGATTGTTATTTTTTATTTTTTTGAATGAAATGCCCGTTGAATAATGAAAACCGGCAAGGACGTTCCCTATACCTATCATCTCAAATAGTCGCTTAATACCGATATAATGCGTTCAACTTTGAATGCGGGTTCGGCATTTCATCTTTTTCCAATAGATATACCTTGCCCCCGTTCAAAAAAGTCTTTATGGCCGCTTCGTTCAATAGCGATACACTTGAGGGCAATGGCTCTTCATCTACCCTCACATATCTTTTTTCGGGATCGTAGATACCCCAGATATCGGTGCTGTTCTGAACGAAAAGCGTGTCTATTTTTCCATCTAGGGCAGCAGGCACTATGTGCTCTATTTCAGAGGAAGTTCTGCCCGTACCATCATATTGCTTAAAGTTTTCTATTTTTTCCTTGTGTTCCCCATTAAAAATTGGAGCGACTTTTTCCCAGGCCATTTCGTGCAAGAGCAACTTATCGGTCTCCGACAGATTGCAGGTT
>Ga0208903_1002051_pt1 | contig 10376 bp, 14 predicted proteins | sample AntAceMetag02UKJ_FD_184769 | JGI IMG/M metagenome (GOLD analysis project Ga0208903, IMG submission 184769) | Saline lake microbial communities from Ace Lake, Antarctica - Antarctic Ace Lake Metagenome 02UKJ (SPAdes) (version 2) | ecosystem: Environmental > Aquatic > Non-marine Saline and...
TGAAGATTAAAGCCAAGATTGATGATCGTAGATTAAGAAAAAAACTAGATCAGCAAATAAGAGATAATCCTAGACAAATACAGAAAGCTTTAGGCAGAACTGCTGAATTCTTAATGGGTTTAATTAAACAAAGAACTCAAAAAGGTAAAGACGCAGATGGTAGAAGATTTAAGCCTTACACACCTGAGTATAAATCATTTAGGCGAAAAAAAGGCAGACAAGCAAACTTCCCTGACCTTAATTTTAAAGGTAATATGTTATCTAATATGACACAAAAATCCACTTCTACAAATGCTACATTATTTTTTGCTAGTAAAGCACAATCACTTAAAGCTTTGGGAAATCAAAAGAAAAGAACTTTTTTTGCTGTTGGTAATAAAGAAAGCAAGACTTTAATAAATTTCTTTGCTAAAGAGTTTAAAAAGGTATCTAAACTAATATGAGTGTAAGAGAAAGCATAGCTGGAAATATAATAACTGTATTAAGTGCAGTATCATCTCCTATTACTTTAAAGAAAGTAACTAGAGAACCTTTTGATGTAGATGAGTTATCTGAACAACAATACCCAGCAGTATTTGTTCAATCAGGAAACGAAGCAAGATCAGACGAAACAATGACCTCATCAAGTGTTACAAGGCAAGGTATAGCAGACTTTGTTATTGTAGGATTTGTTAAGGGAACAGACACAAATATTGACACAAAAAGAAATCAACTAATTTCAACGATTGAAACAGCACTAGAATCTGATAGAACACGAGGTGGGTTTGCAAAAATTACTCAAGTCGTGGAAGTTTCTACAGACGAAGGTACTTTATTCCCAATCGGTGGAATACGAGTAGTAGTAAGGGTTATGTACACTTACACTGCTGGTACACCTTAACAATTAACAACGGAGAACAAAATGGCAACTCACACAGGATCAGAAGGAACGATCAAAGTTGGCTCAGACACTGTCGGCGAACTAAGATCATTTTCTTTAGAAACTACTGCTGAAACTATTGAAGATACTTCAATGGGAGATTCAAGCAGAACTTACAAAGTTGGACTGAAAGCATTTTCAGGATCAGCTTCTGTATTTTGGGACGAAGCAGACACAGGACAAGTAGCTTTAGTAGTTGGTACTGAAGTAACCCTAAATCTATATCCTGAAGGTGCAACCACTGGAGATAAATACTTCACAGGTAGTGCAATTTTAATTGGTAAAACTGTTAGTTCATCTTTTGATGGCATGGTTGAGTCAGAAATTTCATTTACTGGAACTGGTGCATTAACTGAAGAAACAGCAACTTAATAGATAAGGAGAAGGTAAGAACATGAGTGTAATAGATAGAGTTAAAGAACATTTTGAATCACAAGGGGTTAAGAAAATTAATGTTGCCGAGTGGGGCGAGGAAGGACAACCTTTAGTGATTTATTGCAGTCCATTTACATTGGGCGAAAAAAGAAATCTATTTAAAGGTGCTAAGTCAGATGATTTAGGAGTTTTAGTAGATGCTATAATGTTAAAAGCTAGAGATAAAGATGGAAATAAAATCTTTAAACTAGACGATAAACATACTTTGCTTAACAAAGCTGACCCTGATGTTATTGCTAATGTAGCAACAGAAATGTTAAACACAACTTCATTAGAGGAAGCCGAAAAAAAGTAAGATACGATCAAGAGTTGTTTTCCATACTTACTCTTGGGGAAAGATTAAAAAAAAGTATGGTAGAGGTGTTGGCTATGACAGAAGAAGAATTCTTTTACTGGATAGCTTATTTTAAAGTGAAGGCAGACAAGGAAAAGTTACATGGCACAAGAACGAGTCCAAATCCGCCTGGACGCAGTAGATAATACTAAAAGGGCTTTTAAAAGTTTAAATAAAAATACTGATAAAGTTAAAAAAGCTTTGTTCAGTTTAAAAGGAATATTAGTAGGGATCGGTGCTGGAATTGCTCTTAAAAGTGTTATTGATGTAACTTCAAGATTTGAAGATTTAAGAGATTCTTTATCTGCTGTATCAGGTTCTGCTGAAAAAGGTGCTAAAGCTTTTGCGTTTATACAAGACTTTGCTTTGCGATCTCAATTTAGTGTTGAGGATTTAACCACTTCTTTTATTACATTAAAAGCTTCAGGAATAAAACCTACTGAAAAATTATTAAGAGTATTTACAGACACTGCCTCAGTTACTACAGATCAATTAGGAACTTTAGAAGCATTAACAAGAGTATTTTCTCGTGGTGTTCAGGGTGGGTTGGGTCTTGAAGAATTAAACCAAATTGCTGATAGAGGTGTTCCAGTATTTAGATTGTTAAAAGAAGAACTAGGTATAGGTCGTTTGGAAATAGCTAAATATGGTCAAACAACAGAAGGTGCAAGAAAAATACTAGATGCTTTAGAAAAAACATTAGGAACTGCATTTAAGGGTGCAACTGCACAAAAACTTGATAATTTATCTACTTCTGGTTCAAACTTAGGAATAGCTTTTAGAAATTTTCAAGATGTTATAGGACAATCAGGATTAGGAAAAGGAGTTACAGCTTTATATGATTCTTTAAGCAAACTTTTAGTAGCATTAGTTCCTGTAGGAAATGTATTAGGATTTATTACTGGGGTTATAGGAAAAGGATTATCATTAGCAGTAGAAGCTATAGTTATTCAATTAAAATTTTGGATTAAACTATTTAAAGAACTTGGACAAATAATATTTGCTTTGATTAAAATGGCATTAAAACCATTTGAAGGAATTATACTTAAAATTAAAAAAGCTTTTATAGTTTTAAGAGATAGTATTAAAACTATTGTAGAAAAAACATTTGTTAAATTACAAGAAGGAATACAATTAATTATTAATAAATATCAAGAATTAAAAGAATTGTTAGGAATAGTTCCTGACACTGTAGCAATTACAGTTGTAAAAGAACAAATTGATGAATTAGCCAAAGCAATAGAAGAATATAAAAAAGCATTTGAAGCATCTTTTGGTGGACAGGTATTAATTCAAGCACAAGCATCATTAGATAAAATGAAATCTACTTTTGAAAATATAAATCAGATACTTGCTAAGACTGCTATTGATGGAATAGGTGCTTTATCTAAAGGAATTGCAGAATCTATTATATTAGGAAAATCTTTAGGAGATAGTTTTAGACAATTTGTTCAACAAGCCATTGTTAATGCTCTAGCTTCTTTAATCCAATTTTATGCAACTAAATTATTAATTTATGCTATTGAAAAATTATTTGGCATTGAAATACCTAAACAAGTTGATTTAGAAAAAAGAAAATTAGATGTTTTAAGAAAACAAACATCAGAACTTAAAAAACAAGCTATTCTTCAATTAATTATTACTGCACTTGGTGGTGGCGGTGGTGGTTTTAGTTTTGGTGCAGAGGGTGGTGGAGTTAAAAAAGAAAATAGAGCAAATGGCGGAAGCACTAGAGGTATGAACCCTTACATAGTTGGAGAAAGAGGAAGAGAATTGTTTATTCCTTCTTCTGATGGAACAATTGTACCAAATCACGAAATGGGTGGTTTAGGTTCAACTAATATTAATTTTACAGTACAAGCAACAGATGTTAAGGGAGTTCAGGAGTTATTGATTGACAATAGAGCAACAATAACAAATATTATTAACACAGCTTTAAACCAAAAAGGCAAACCAGCATTAGTATAATATGAGCGGACAATTTCCTACATCTCCAGTTGCTAATTCAGCAAACATTAGATCACTTCAAAGAACTATTGTTAGTGTAACTACTTCAGGAAGAAAACAAGCTAGACAAATTGACGGACAAAGATTTGCAATTACTTTAGATTTTCCACCAATGACTAGAGCAGAGTTTGCACCTATCAAAGCATTTATAATGAAACAAAGATCACAGTTAAATAATTTTACAGTTATTCCACCTATTGTATCAGATGCACAAGGTGTGGCTTCTACTACTATCTCAACTGATGCTTCCATATCTGCTGGTGCTACTACTTGTACTGTAGATGGTATGACCACATCAACTAACGGAATATTGAAAGCTGGAGATTACTTTAGATTCACAGGACAGAACAAAGTTTATATGGCAGTAGAAGATTTAAACGCAGATGGCTCAGGAGAAGGTACACTAACATTTGAACCACCTTTAAGAAGTGATGTTACAGATAACACAATTTTAATTTATGATGATGTTGATTTTACTGTTACCTTAGTAAATGATGTTCAAGAGTATAATTTAGGAGTTCAAGGTTATTACAGTTACGAAATTGATGTAGCAGAGAGTTTATAATGGCTAGAGGATTAACGACAGCAGTTAATAATGAACTTGCTACAGACGCATTAAATCCAGTTACTTTACTCTATCTTAATGTTGGTTCAGGTTATAGATTTACCGATCATTATAAAAACATAACTTACGATTCTAATACCTACACAGCTTCCTCTTTATTATTAGGAGTTACTTCAACTTCTGAATCTTCTGAGATAACAGTAAGTAATTTAACTTTACAATTTACTGGTGCAGATCAAACCATCATATCTTTATTTTTAAACAATCAATATTTAGAAAGAGAAGTAGAAGTTTATAAAGGCTTCTTAGATGCCAACCAAGCTGTAATTGCTGACCCATTTTTATTATTTAAAGGTAGAGTAGAAAGTTTTGGTATCAATGAAACTTTAGATAGTTCTGATGTAGATATTGTAGTTACTTCTCATTGGTCAGACTTTGAAAAAATAGAAGGAAGAAAAACAAATACTAACTCACAACAATTACATTTTGTTAATGACGAAGGGTTTGAATTTGCTTCACAAACAACACAAGATATTAAATGGGGTAGAGCATAATGCAAGATGTAGTAGATTTATTTAGAAAATTTAAAAAGTATGACTCTATAGAAGATGCTGATTTAAGATTATACTTAATGCCTTCATTTAATTTAAGACAATGTAAAAAGTTTTATGATGGAGATGAGTTAATAGGTTTTGTTAATTGGGCTTACCTACATAACATTACAGAAAAAAGATTTAAAGTATCAGGTAAGATTAAACCTAATGAATGGAAGTCAGGCAATAATATTTGGTTGATAGAAATAGTATCAGTTAAAAATACCTTTTCTATGATGCGTTGGGTTTATAATAACTTTAAAGATATTCTTAATGTAGGAGATTCAATCAATTGGTTAAGAACTAACTCAGATATTTATAGAGTTGGTAAAAAGATTAAAAGGGAGTTTCATATATAATGGGTGGTGTAGTAGATGCGATTGTAGGTTTAGTTGAAGGGTTTATCTCTTGGCTTATTCCTATGCCTGAGATACCTGAGTTTGACTCTCCTGAAGAAGAAAAGGGTGTTTTAATAAACAAATCATCTAACAACGCACAAATCCCAGTTGTGTATGGAACAAGACAAATAGGTATTACTAGAGTTCTAATGGAGTCTAGTGGTGCAGATAATAACTATCTTTATATTGCTGGGGTACTTTGTGAGGGAGAAATAAATGCAATTACTTCTATTACTGTTGATGACAAAGAAGTTACTTTTGATGGTGCATTAACTCATGGCACAGTTAGAGAAGTTGCTTCTTCAGATGATAATTTTTACAAAGGCTCATCACATATTCAAATACAATCTTTTATGGGTAAAGATGACCAAGTAGCTTCAAGTGTTTTATCTACTTTGACTAACTGGACTTCTACACACAAACTATCAGGAGTGGCTTATGTTGCTTTAAGATTAAAATGGGATCAGGATATTTTTGGCAATATTCCAACGATCAAAGTAACAGTACAAGGAAAAAAAGTATATGACCCAAGAACAGACAGCACAGCTTTTTCTTCTAATCCAGCTTTATGTTTATTAGATTACTTACGAGATGGCAGATATGGAAAAGGATTACCTAACTCAGCTTTTGAATCAGACTTTGCTTCTTTTAAAACTTCTGCCAATACTTGCGAAACACAAGTAGAACCATATTCAGGTGCTAGTGATATTAATTTATTTGATACCAATGCAGTTATAGATACATCACAAAAAGTTATTGAGAATGTAAAGAAACTCTTAAACCCTATGAGGTCTTTTTTTACTTACACTCTAGGGGTTTATAAACTTCAAATTGAAGGAACAGGTTCAGCAGTTAAAACTATTACTTCTGCTAATGTAGTAGGTGGTGCAAAAGTATTAGGAGAACGAAAGGGGAACAAATATAATAGGGTTATAGGAACATTTATTAATCCTGAAAAGAATTGGCAATCAGATACTATAAACTATCCACCAGCAGATGATTCAGCCTTACCAGTAGCTGATAGACACGCAACAATGCTAACTGAGGATAATGACACCCTATTAGAAGGAAACTTTGATTTTAAGAACATTACCAGTCCTTATCAAGCAGAAGCATTATGTGAAGTTATTTTAAGAAGATCAAGAAACCAATTACAAATACAATTACGATTAACTTCTGAATTTTTAGATTTATCTATTGGAGAGATTGTAGCGATTACTTATCCTAGTGGTGGATTTAATGCTAAACCATTTGTGGTACAGGGATTAACTATTAATGAAGATTTAACTGTTGATGTACAATTATTTGAACACCAAGATAATTTTTACGCATGGAGTACCAAGTCACAAGCACCAACGATACCTGATACCACTCTACCCAATCCCTTTACTGTACAACCACCAGCTAGTGTTACATTAGATGACCAACTTATTGAATATAATGATGGTACTGTTATCGTTGCTTTAAATATAACAGTAGGTGCTTCTCCTGATAGCTTTGTTGATTACTACCAAGTGGAATATAAACTAGCTTCTGATACTAACTATATTATCTATGCACAAGGTTCAGGATTAAATCATAGAGTCTTAAATGTAATTGACCAAAATGTTTATGATGTAAGGGTTAAAGCAGTTTCAAGTATTGGTTCTAGTTCAACTTATGTAACAGCAACAAGAACTATTATTGGTGCTATTGAACCACCACAAGATGTTGAAGATTTTTCTTGTAATATTTTAGGACAAGAAGCACATTTATCATGGACACAAGTACCAGATTTAGATTTAGCATACTATCAAATTAGATATTCTTCTTTAACAGATGGAACTGGAGATTGGGCAAACTCTGTATCTTTAGTAGAGAAAGTATCAAGACCAGCAACTTCAATTAACGTACCAGCAAGAGTCGGAACTTATTTAATTAAAGCAGTTGATAAACTAGGAAACTTTAGTTCTAATGCAACAGCTATTATTTCTAATGTTACAGGGATTCAAAATTTTAATACAATAACATCAGTATCAGAACACCCAGATTTTGATGGAACATTAACAAATACAACAATAGTAGATGGTACATTAAGATTAGATTCTTCTGAATTATTTGATTCAGCTAGTGGAAACTTTGATGCAGAAACAACTAGATTTTTTGATTCAGGTGTAACTAATGCAGACTTCTATGCAAGTGGTAATTACTTATTTGCAGATATAGTTGATATAGGTGCTAAACATACTTGCAGACTTACAGCTAGTTTAAAACAAACTTCTGATGACCCAGATGATTTATTTGATAATAGATTAGGTTTATTTGATTCTCAAAATTCTAGTTTTGATGGAGATACACCAGCTAACTCTAATGCACATATTGAGATTGCAACAAGTGATGATAACTCTACTTACACAGCTTTTCAAAACTTTGTAATTGGTAATTATACTGCTAGATACTTTAAATTTAGAGTTGTTTTAACTTCAAGTGATTTAGCTTCAACTCCTGTGGTAGAAGAAATATCAATTTCAATAGATATGGAAGATAGAATATTTAGTGGAAATGATATAACATCAGGTGCAGCAACTAAAACTGTATCATTTACAAACCCTTATAAAACTGTTAATTATGCAGTTGGAATTACAGCAGAAGATATGGCAACTGGAGATTTTTTTATTGTAGAGTCAAAAACAATCAATGGTTTTAATGTAACATTCAAAAATTCAGGTGGAACAGCAGTATCTAAAACATTTGATTATATTGCAAAAGGATACTAAAAGGGATATAAGAAAACATTATGGCTCAACACGATTATAACATAGCAAACGCATCATTCCCTACAGTTAGAACAGATATAAATAATGTTTTATCTGCTATTAATTCAACTAATTCAGGTTCTTCAAGACCTAGCAGTGCTGTCGCTGGAACAATCTGGCTAGACACTTCAGGTGCAGCAACTGCACAACTTTTAAAAATGTATGATGGTGCTGCTGATATTCTTTTAGGTACTATTAACTTTACAGCTAACACAATAGATTGGGCAGATAGTGCATCAGAAGTTTCACTTGCTGGAGTAGAAACGCTTACAAACAAAACTTTAACTTCACCTAAAATAAATGAAGATGTAGTAGTAACTTCTACTGCAACAGAATTAAATAAATTAGACGCATTAAGTAGAGGAAGTATTCTTTATGGAAATGCTAGTGCTGCTACAGCAATTTTAACTAAAGGTACGGCAGATCAAGTATTAACATCAGATGGAACTGATATATCTTGGGGTGATGCTTCTTCTGGAAGTATAGCATATGGATTATTTTCTAAAATTGACCCAACAGTTGTTGCTTGGGATAAAACAGGTGCTTTCACAATGGAGACCAACACAGGATTATACATTGAAGTTAATGGTGATGTTAAAACTATAGCTTCAGCAACTTCTATTACTATGCCATCAGCTACAGCTGGAACAGATTATGCTATTTGGTGTACAACTGCTGGTGCTTTAGAAGCAACTACAGACCATGTTAGTCCACCATCAGCAAATGCTAGAAAAGTAGGTGGATTTCATTATGCTCCTGGTGGAAACGCAACAGGAACATCAGGTGGAGATACTACTGCATCAATTAACGAATATTCATTATGGGATTTAAAATGGAAACCTAATTGTCCAGACCCAAGAGGTATGACTTTAGTTGGTGGACATTTTTGGTCAGATATTTATTTAACAGGAGTTGACCATCATACTAATGGAACATCTTATTATAATGTTACAATAGCAGATGGAAGTTCACCACCTAAAGTACCAAGTTTATTTGGTGGTAATGGTTCAACAACTTATGGTTCTTATACTTGGTGGGAACAAGCTGAACTATTATCTTCTCATGGGAAAAGACCACCTACTTATCAAGAATTTTCTGCATTAGCTTATGGAACTACAGAAGCAAGTTCAAGAGGAAGTGACCCAACTACAACACAAATGAGTGCAACAGACGATAACTTTACTTCTAAATGGGGTGTTATCCAATCAACTGGTTGTATGTATACTTGGGGTAATGATTTTGGTGGACCAAATGGTTCTACGGCTTGGACTGCTAATACTGAAGGTCGTGGTTCAACTTATAATCTATCTAACGTCGTGAGACTCGGTGGTGTTTGGAATGAGACTTCTAGGTCTGGCTCTCGTCTTTCTTTATGGAATAATGCTCCGTCTGATTCTGGTAGCAATATTGGGTCTCGTGGCGTCTGCAATCATAAGGTAGGAGAATAATATGAAATATATAATTAACACTAGACAAGACTTAAATAATATTCAAGGCACACCTGAATATAATGAATTTATTATTTTACTAAAAGGTACTATGAGTAGAAAGCAAAACATTCAAACCTATCCTGATAACTATAATGAACCTGATTATGATGGTGCAACACTAGAACCTATTTGGACTGATATAGAAGATTTATCTACTATTGAAAGATTTGAATTTACTAAAGAAGATTTTGAATAATGGAACGAATCAACAACAAGTTGGGATTTAGAAGATTAAGAAATTATAAATAAAGGATTTACATATGGACAAAAAACTAGAGAAATTATTTGACCAACTAGACACTTTAAAAGACAAAGAAGTGGATATTCTTGAAGAAATAAAAAACAGACTTTATGATCTAAATGAAGCTGGAGATGAAGATGAGTATGATGATGATGAGGAAGATGAACAATAGAAACTTTAAAGATATTATAATTCTTTTAATTACAAGCGGTGTTCTAGTTTTGTTAGGTACTATTATTATTGGAGATTATGTTGTGGCACTAGAAGAAAATAGACCAGTAGATGATTCTGTAATTACACTTATGAAGATGTCAGTTACAGGATTGATTGGTGTTATTGGTGGCTACATTGGTGGAAGTAAATAACAGGAAGGCACAAATGACAAGTGCTTATGGAAAGACTAAAAGATTTAATTGCTAAAAACTACGAGAACAACAAAGTAGAGAATAGCAACAAAATTCTAAACAAAGCTAGAAAAGAGGTAGAGATAAATGGCAATGGAACTACAGGGTATGTTATCAAAGAAGGCTCTCAAAAAGGTAGAGTCTTAAAACACATTATAATTCCAACTAAAAATTTATGAATATAGATATTAAATG
>Ga0208903_1002061_pt1 | contig 10320 bp, 14 predicted proteins | sample AntAceMetag02UKJ_FD_184769 | JGI IMG/M metagenome (GOLD analysis project Ga0208903, IMG submission 184769) | Saline lake microbial communities from Ace Lake, Antarctica - Antarctic Ace Lake Metagenome 02UKJ (SPAdes) (version 2) | ecosystem: Environmental > Aquatic > Non-marine Saline and...
ATACGTGATCTTCGCTACATATTATGGTCTTTCCGCTATTAGTCGTTATCTTAAAACATTTCTTTATCTTTTCATGATGAGCGAACATGACAGTCTTGTAACCGTCATTAGATTTAATCTGATCCCCTGGTTTCACTTCTTTTATTTTCGTAAGTGTGCCATCTCTTTTCTCTACCTTTTCATCTGAGAATATACATTCTGATGTATTGGTAAGATCAATGTCACTATTACCGTAGGCTGATCGGTTTGCCTGTGTAGCAGTTACAACAGGTATGTCAAATTCCATTGCCAGACCCCTAAGTTCTTCGGCAATTGATTTGATAATTGTGTATGAGTTTGATGCTGCAGCACCTTTTAATCTAAAACTAGTACATAGATTGAGATAATCTATAAAGACAATATCAGGAACGAAATCAAGTTTTAATTTCATATCATTTAGCAAATATCTAATATGCCCTGCATTTGCAGAACCCGTGGGATATTCCTTTATGATTAATTTACCTGGTGTTTTGTCCTTTAGGCGCTGAATTTTTCTTTGATATGTATCCAGTGACATACCACTTAGATCATCAAGTGAAATATCAAGTAGATTGGCATCAATTCGTTCAGCGATTCGTTCCTCGGCCATTTCCATGGTGATATATAGTACATTTTTACCGAACATAAGATTGGCTGCAGCTTGGTGGCACATCACTAGAGTTTTTCCTGCCCCAGTATTATGTGACGATACCCCATTTGTATAATACCTATGATTGTCATGATTTACAGAAATGTCAACTATGGGTATATCTAAATTACTTTCGACAACAGAGGATTTATAGTACTTACCGTCATCATGAAGAACATTAACTGTTGTCTTATATATTGAAATATTTTCTGCTGATATCCAGCCAATATCAGTCTCGAATAAATGGCCACCGGAGCACCTAACTATTTCCCCTCTAGTACTAACAAATACAAATTGTTTATGCATACCCTTATCAACAAAGTCAAGAACTTCAATAAATCCATCAGGACTTTCTACCTCTATGTCGTGCGTCTCTAACATATTTTTTATGTCACCTATGGAAATCTCTTCGTATTCCCATTCGTCTATAGAATTTTGCATTGATATGCTCCTGTATTAGCTAGTTAGTAATTTTATAGATAGTATTGTAGGTCGCGGAGCGGAAGTCCCACCTACTCTATGTCACAAACAAAAAGAAAGAACACAGCATGAATTTTTATCATAATGTATATTATAAATTATGTCAATCAAGAAGTCAACTAAAAGAAATGTATGGGTATAAACTTGGACTTCATGCTCACAGGATAACACCTGGGCATTCTGGGGGTGAATACACAGATAGCAATATAGCATATCTTACTCCAAGAGAACATATTATTGCGCATTTTTTACTTTGGAAAATAAATGGTAATGTAAATGATCTTAGATCTATGAACATGTTGGGGGCTAAGCTAACAACAGAACAGAGAGTAAAAATAGGAAAGTGGTGTTACAAAAATAAAATAGGGTTCCATAAAGATCCTAAATATGCAGTCGAAGGCGCTGTTGCATCTCTTCTTGTGCAAAAAGAAAATTACGAAGAAAGTGGCACAAAAAACTTTTATTATTGGTCTACTGAAGCAGGAAGAAAAGAACGAGCTTCTATAGGAGGCAAGACTTCATGGGAAAATACTAAACAATCGCGTGGCTTACCATATTTCGTGTCATTGAACCCAGCCGTAAGAAAGGAAAGGGCATCTAAGGCTGCAGCCGCAACTCCTAGATTCCCAGTCAATAATGGCACAACTACCAAGAAGTTGTATTCTGAAGAGGAAAGAATCCAGTTTCTTTCCGAGAATGAGGATTACATAAGTGGCTATGCTTTCTACCCTAGAAGAAAAAGATCCAAAAGTTGATAAGAAAAGGCGCTTAATTGCGCCTTTTCTTTCTTATTCTTATTTTTGTATCAGGGTGAACACATTCAGCAAGATAACATGTAAGTGACTTATTAGGCAAGCCTCCTTTTGTGATCTTGTTCATTAACTCAATATCAAACGGTAGCCGTTCTTCTTTTCGATGATAAAACTCAAAACGTGAGTCAAAGTCTTCCAGAAAGTCATGCCCGATATTAGTGTCAAAGCTGATACCAAGTGAATCAGAAAGTAACTGTGGTATTGAGCCTTTATCGTACTGTTTGTCTTGGCCGTCAAGTATCAAGATTGCCCTGCGGATTGAGTTATAAAGATCTTTATCCTGACAGAATTTTTCCGTTTCCTTTACAAGCCATTCTTGATTAGTGTCATTATCAACTTTAAGCTCATCGATGTTTATATTTACATCTTTAAACGCCTGTTCATTAAGATCTTTGCGTTTGTCAATAGAGATTTTAAGTGCCTCAATTGATGGGGGTGCTTTATACTCAGTAACATATTCAGCAAATGTTGAAAATATTTTGCGAGTACTTGCTTCCTCAAAATATTCTTCCTTGATATAAGGAAACACCTTGCGGCAGAACTCTTCGTTGTAGATTAGATTTGATAGGATGGTCTTTTCAAGCATATTTACCCTTTACATAATAAATAAGAAGGGCATTTTGCCCTCCCTGTTGTTTATATACTATACTTATTCCTCGTCGATGTCAACAATTGTGTCATCTTCACTATCATCTTTACTAGCATCTCCTCCGAGCATAGCACCACCCGACAGTTTAAACTTACGTTCAACGAATGTTTTAAATGCCTGGTCAGCAATAAGATTCTTGAAAAACTCATCATTACTCTCAATATCTTTGGCGCGGTAATTTTTATCGGGCACCTCACCCGTTTCCATGTCTACCATCTGATACCAACCCATTTTTGGCTTAATAAGATGACCAGATTCTAGAGCCAAGTCAAATAATGATGACCATTTTTGAATACCACTTTCATATAGAACCTTGAACGGTAGCTTGGATTTTTCTTTTACATATCTAGACTTTTCAATATTGATTGTAAACTTCCAGCCTGCAAGGCCGTCTGCGTCTTTTTCTTGCGCCTTAGTAATAATAAAGGCTTGGTTTGCAGAATACATAAGACCAGTATTATGAGTAACCACCCCATTTTCTAGAATATAATGTTCCACATCCTTGACGGAAATATCATACACATACTTAGTTCCTATTTTCTTAATTGACTTAACTTTCATCTGAATTCCTTTTCTTTCCATTACATTTTTTGTATGTTCGGCCATATCTGAAGCCATTTGGTAGCGCATCAGAAGCCTTTATTTTTAGATTGGAAACACCATCGGTACGCCATTTTGAGCCATTTGGCTTTCCGGCATGATTTACTTTAAATGGGTTTTGCCAAACATCTGAATCATAACTACTGCTTTCTTCTTTATAGATTCTTACTGTTTCTCCAGTATTTACATTTTTAAGCATGATCATGCCTTTCCTGCCTCTTTTTGCATTCGACTCGGGTGATTTAGGCACACCGGTAAATGTTTTCTTTGCAGTTTCCGAAAGTTTACTCATTACCCTTTGATGTCTTTCTGGGTCATTATCATAAGTTTCGTTTCTTTTCTCAACAATAGCAATTTTTGATTTTTCGGTGTGTTTCTTACCATAGAAAGGATTTTTACTTCCTTCCAATATATTTTCCTCTAATCTACCAAGCACCCAACCTTCAGATGGATCTTCCAAGAATTGCCTTTCTTCAGATCCGTTATTATATGTTCTATATCCTTTATTAGCATTTACATACTCACCGTTCAAAACTTTCGGGTGATCTTTTTGTAATCTTACTGCTTTACCTGTTTCTACATTGCGAAATGTACCATATGAAGGATCTGAATATGGTGATATTGTTGCTATTGATTTATTAAAAAATCTAGTATCAGCAACAACATCATGTTTTATATGCATGTCACGTTCAAAGAATAAACATTCATTATAATCTTCGAATGTAGATAGAATATGAATCTTAATGACTTCTTCATTTTTGCATATCACATTATAATCTTTCCACGTAGATGAACCATAATATGGCTTACCATATGAATCAATTATTTCCTTGCCGCTATACACACAGTTTGATTTAGAGCCAATATAGAAGTATGGTTGGGTGTTTGATTTTTTTCTTTCTTCAAAGATAAGTAAATAGATCAAGTGCATATAAGTTCTCCTTATTGATTATACGTTTAATTATAATCGGCACTGGTATTATTTACACTGGTAATGAAACTATTTCATGTTTTTCGGAAATATTTCTAGCTTCTACCCAACCTTCAGTTGTTAGGAAAGGGTGATTTTCAGAACATACAACTGTATAACCATCTTCAAATGTTATCTCGTAACACTCAGGTGTGCCATTTTCGAGTGTATCGGGGTCCCAGATGTGAGTAACAGGTTTTGGCCCTTCTAAGGTAGCAACTAAGTCATTCACTTCGATATCTTGTATTTGCTTGAGTGATCCATCAAACATACGAAGTTTTGTATCTGCTACGAGACACCCACCACTAATAACTGCCGTGGGGAACATTGAATTGTGCGCAACTACTCCATTAGCTAACTCAAAACAATGATCATCTTTTACTTCAATATCATAGATTGGAAATTCATTTACTAATCTTTTTCCTACTAATTTTCTCATTTTATCTCCTTACAATTTCCCATATGCCAACGCTTGAAAGCTGTAGGCATCTTTGTGATATCACTTTTTTTATTACAATGTGGGCAGATTAGCTGTTCATATATTACATTGTCATTGTATGTCTTATAACAATCTTCTCTCTCACTAAACATTTGTTCTTGTTCTGCCTTTGGTATCTTGAGTCCCTCAAATTTACCTTTAGTATATTCTTTACCCATCCATACTATTATCTTTGCGTTTGGGTTGTTAAGACCCTGCCTTTCTTCACTATACCGTTCAAATAGATGGTCATGTATTCCTGTGTCATATTTGGCTTGAATCTTAAGTTTTCGACTGGCTTTAGACTCTTCTGACGTGTTGAGTCTTGCCTGTGACATCATAGCGGAATATTGTTGTTTATCTTCTTCCGTCATATTACTATACCGCCTTTTTTGACCAATAGAAAGCGATTTATTATAAGCCTGCATTTCTTCATCCGTTAGATTAGCAAACCATTCAATCTGACCCTTTCTGAATTTTTCGGTATAAGTTCTTCTTTCGTCGAGTGACATATGCTCGAAGCGTTTATTTGCCGCTATTCGCATTATTTTGATATGCTCTTCTCTGGTATCTTCTGAGTTAGAAGGGTGAGTCGTCCGTAAAGTTTCAGCCCTTCTTGCAAATATGTCTAATTTTACCTCTTCCGATGCCATTTCCCAAAATATTTCAAAATTTGTCTTTCCTGATATACTGTCAGACGTATCATAACCACTCTCTGGTATTATATTAGCAAACTCTTTGTTTTTTGCTACATCTAATATTTCACTATAATATATGCATTTTTCTTCAAAGTCGGAATAATTTGTAGACTCATAAAGAACCTCAGTTGAAAAACTATAACCGTGCTTCTTTAGATGTTTAACCCACCTAATACCAGAACCGCTATATTTCTCGTATTTTTTCTTTTTGGTTATACAAAGATATTTTAAGCCAGTAATATTATGGGTCTTTATCATCAGTCTATATATTGGTAGTGACATTGCTTTCTCCTTTATAAGTCATACTTACTATCTATAATAAAGGAGATTTTGCTAGTATGTATGACTTATTTCATCATTTGACCGAGTACTATATCATTAGCTTCCACCCATTTGTCTCCTTCTATAAGAAACTTATGGTCGTGTGTACATTTCACAATAGAGCCATCATCGAATTCTAGTTCCATGAACTGTTTGCCAAATGGGTCAAGAACATCGGGCCCGAAAGTTTTTGTAACTGGAGCCGAGCCTTTATGAGTAAATACGATATCCCCGACTTCTATTTTTCTTATTTCTTTTAGACCTTTGGTAGTTTTTATGAGGGTGTCTCCGGCTAAACACATTGTTGAATATGTATGTGCCACTGCGACACAAGGAACATCCTTAGATATAAGTGATGGTGTAATCATACGGAATAGAGCTTTAAGAGACTTTGCTCTTTGCATCTCTGCAACTGATTTTTCATTTTCAGCATCATCGAGTTCTTTTAGAGATGCAGTATTGCCGATAGAATCAATCATCATGATTACTTTATCTTTACGGTCAATTTCCTTAAGTGTTTTTACCATATCAAACTTAAGCATTTCAATATGCTCAATAGGAATATGAATTATACGCGTAGGATCAATTCCGTTTGACATAAGATATTCTGGTGTTATGCCACCCTCTGAATCATACAGCACTGCAATTGATTCACTATACTTATCAAGATAAGCTTTAATACATAGAAGGCCTAGTAATGTTTTAAATGATTTACTTTGACCTGCAAAAATAGTAAGACCAGAACTCAAACCTCCATCTACACTGCCAGAAAATGCAATATTTAAAATTGGAAGATCGGTAGGAATAATGTCTTTGTCTTTAAAAAATTCCGATTCGGAAAGAATAGAAGCATGTTTTGTTGGGCTGTTCTTAAGTACTCGTTCTAATAGATTATTTTTCATTTAGTTCTCCTTTGTTAAATGTAGGTTTATTTTAGTTTAAGTCAGATCCCACTCTGACTACTTCTTAGCAATTGTTTCCAATTTCTTCTTATAAGCCTGGATCTTTTCTACTCTATTAGGCCATAGTATAGTTGACTTTTCTGGATTCTTGCAAAGATTATCTAAGAAAGGAACAATTGCATTATATAGTTGTTCCAATCTAGTTTCAAGATCACCAACCTTTACTTGGCTAGTTGATACGTCTTGTGTTAATTTAGTGTTAACTTCCTTTACTTCTTCATAATCTTCATCAACAAAGCTAAAGCCAAAGTCAAAGTTATCAACATCTTGTTCTTTTTTCATTATATAAACTCCAATAAAAGGAGGGACAATTAAGCCCCTCCCAATTTAGTTATTAGCTCTTTGCAAGATTACGGAAAAATTCTAGATCGGAATCTGAATCATCACTTTCAGATGCTGAACTGATATCCTGTTCTTTACCAGCACTAGACTCAGCAGTCTTGCCTATTTTGCTCATGTCTAGTTCTTCATCTAGATCATTTTCAGCCGTAGCTGACGCGCCGGCACGACGATCAGCATCCCCAGAAATACGCAAAACCTTGTGTAGTTTTGCTTGCAGTTCATCATATGACTTGAAGTTCTTTGGGTCAAGTAGTTCCTGTAGGGAATGCTGCTGTTTCCAGGTTGCTTCTAGTTTATCATCGTCATCAAATAGCGCTGATGAGGAATCAAACTCAGATTTGTCATAGTTTGGATACCCTTCAAACTGACGGATTTTCAATCTGAAGTTTGCACCTTCCCATAGATCAAATGGATTTACTGGTGCTTCATCCTCGAATGAAGGATTCATCATGTCGTTGAGTTTGTCCCAGATCTTTTTACCATATGCGAATAGAAAGACCTTTCCGTCGTTTTCTGGATTGCCTGAATCCTTCACGACATAGATGTTTGATACATATTTAAGACGGCGCTTTTGTTTGCGAGCTTGTTCCTTATCAGCATCATTTCCGCTATTCCAGAGCTTAGAATTTAGTTCACCAAGCGGATCCTGTTGGCCAATTGTACTCAGAGAGTTTTCGATGTACCAACCACCTGGTCCTTGAAAGCCATGGTCCCATGTGCGAACAAATGGTATATCTTCCCCGTCTGGTGCTGGTAGAAAGCGGATTATTGCAAAGCCATTGCCTGCTGCATCCTTAGTAGGTTTCCAGTATTTGCCCTCATCTGGGTTGGAATAACCTTTTGAACCAATCTTATCTAGTTGCTCTGTGAGTTTTTCTAGTGACTTGGAACGATTCTTTTTTAGTGCGTCAAATGACATATTATGTCTCCTTTATATTTGCGATATATTTGCGAATTGCGTTGTATATTGCCTGAGTATTGTCAAGCAAGTTTATTTATACATGAGCAATGTGGTTTTTGATGATCAATGAAAACTTTTTTTGATCAAAGTCGAGAAAGGAAAAATATTTCCTTGATAGTAGTATTTTATCACCTGCTACTATTTTGTCAACCACTGTTTCATTCCAATAGTCTAATACATTGGAAAGATTAGTAAGTATGGTGAATGTCTCAAGTGATAACTTTCGTTGTAGAAAGCACGAAAGCAGCTTAGGGTGTTGCCCATCTTTTACTATAAAATTGGTTTTATAGTTATCGTCGAGTTGTTTTAAGTCTTGCTGAAAATGATAAGTAAGTCCATCCATACGCTTTTTCCAATTCATATATGTTTCTTCTGCTGGTTCTTCTAGGAAGTCACCTGCCCATATATTGGAATTTTTAACTATATTTGAAAGCATAAGATTGCGTCGTTCGGGTTTTAGTGATAACTTATAGAAGAAAAAAACATCCTTGCGGGTTTGAAATGCCTCGAATGATGCCTTTACCTTACCATTGTATTTATGATAATCATATGTTTTCGTTGTAAAATGTCGTTTAAGTGCAAGATAGTCTACGTATGTTTTAAATGCATCTTCAGTCGCATAATTGTGATTCATGTTGATCCCGCTTCACCAATTTCATATTTACAGCTTCTGTCCTGATCTTTTCTTTCATGACGGGTGATTTCTTTACAATTTCCGCGATGGTTTCAATTTCGATATCAGTTTGCTTTGCATATTGTACTAGTGCTTCGATATATGTTGTACCCCGTGCAAGCATTTCTGCAATATCGTGATGTATTTTTTCAGCTGATAATGTAATAATCATGTATTTAATAATCTCCTTAAATCTCGTCTAAGATCACTTTGACCTCTTTTATATGCGTGTTCAAATAATCTTGTTACTTTATGGGCTTGATTGCCGAATAAATCAGCTGAAACTATATACTCATGATTGCCATCTGATAGATTTATTCTAACATATCCCTCATCTTTATTAATTTCATAACTACCCATTCAACACCTTAATACCATCTACCCAATTTGATGCTGTACTTTCAACATAATGGATGGACTTATCGTGGTAGGTTTCTGATTTAATGAAACCACCAGGTCCATAATATTCGATTGTATAACCATCAGGCGTATCGTGAATTTCTGCGCGCATCGATACGCCTTCAGATTCTTTAAAAACAGTAGATAATAGCATTTAATTCCTTTCTATTTTACCATAAAGCCTATGCGGGGATTGTTGAGGAAACCATCGGCATTGTCGTGGTTCTCTATATAACTATATCCCAATTCCTTATATATGTCAACCACTTGTTGATCGGATTCCCAAATAGGTATCAATTTATTATATTGTGGGTCAGGTGTATCACGGAGGTGCACTTCGATGATGTTGTTATCTATGAATTCTACATTAATAGTGTCGACATCGGATAAGACATTAAACCAACTCGGTAATGCTGTAGCCCAATCCATCTTTATCCATTTCTGAAATTTGTATAGGTGTTCTTCGTCTCTATAGGCACGATATGAGAGGAATGGTAGCCAGTGCCCATTTTGGAACTTATATGACACAGAATGCTGACAGCCATCAAACCATTCGCACCAAAAATGACCTGGATATACTTTGGACACATCACCTGCTTCTATAAACATCTTTTTAGCATTTAATGACATGCCAGAAAGATTTGTTATTGGCCTGGTAATGTAATATTTAGATGAAGAAGGTGGAATACCAGCAGGGCCGCAATCATATTTAAGTTGTTCTGATAGCCAAAGCTTGTTGAACCACTTTCTATGATGAGGAAACGACTTATAAGCGATGTGATCTGTGGTCATCTACAACTTCTGGGAATAAGCACTGTTGGATAAATGTAGTAACATCTTCTTCGTTTAATCCTAATGCTTGCATAGTTCTTGGGGTGTGCGGATTTTGCTTTTGATAATAAGCATATCTATTTTGAGCTTTAGTGACAATATTTATATCTGCTACTCCATTGGAAAGTGGCAGTATCAGCAGGTAATAATCAAGATTAGATTTCACAGTAGTAAGCAGTTGGTTAATCTCGGCATCATCGTTAATATTACCAGCAGCAATCATCTCGTTATTAAAGATAGCTTTTGCCCAATCTGGGAGCTCACGTTCTCTCTTCCAAGCAAGCATTTCTGAAAATTTAATAAAGTGCTTTATCATTTCATGTTCACTGTTTACAGTAGGGCTAAAGTCATGAAATGCACCAGTCATTTTATTCTTACCAGCAATAACATCAAATCCAAAAATAGGAGCATCACTGCTTAGGTGAGGAAATACACATACGTGCATCATCCACAGACCTTTACTCTCACGGGCATCTA
>Ga0208903_1002071_pt1 | contig 10275 bp, 7 predicted proteins | sample AntAceMetag02UKJ_FD_184769 | JGI IMG/M metagenome (GOLD analysis project Ga0208903, IMG submission 184769) | Saline lake microbial communities from Ace Lake, Antarctica - Antarctic Ace Lake Metagenome 02UKJ (SPAdes) (version 2) | ecosystem: Environmental > Aquatic > Non-marine Saline and Alkaline...
GTAAGGCAGCCGGCGAAAACTGGTGTCAGTACTATTTCAAACGTTACGGGCTGGATGTGAGGTCTTTACGATATCCTGGTGTAGTAGGATACCAGTCAATGCCCGGTGGTGGCACTACAGATTATGCCATAGATATTTTTCACAAAGCGATAACGACAGGAAGCTATCATTGCTTTTTAGAACCAGATACTCGGCTCCCTATGATCTTTATGGAAGACACCATTAAAGCTACTTTAGAGCTCATGAGTGCTCCCAAATCTCAAATAAAAATCAGGACTTCTTATAATCTCGCGGGGCTTAGTTTTAGCCCGAACGAGTTATCCAAAGAAATAATGAAGCATATTTCCGATTTTAAAATTATTTTTGAACCTGATTTTAGGCAAAAAATTGCGGAGTCTTGGCCCAGAGAAATAAACGATCAAGAAGCAAGGGCCGATTGGGGCTGGAAGCCTTCTTACACGTTACAATCATTGACCGAAACAATGATATCGAAATTAAGTCAAAAACTAAAAACAGCTTGAAACATGTTTAATAAATATAAAGAATTCTACGCTGAAGAAATTGAGCAAATAAGAGATGCTGGTTTGTACAAAACCGAGCGAATAATTAGTACTCCACAGTCGGCCAAAATCACTACCGGAAATCAGGAAGTACTTAACTTCTGTGCGAACAACTATTTAGGTCTTTCCTCTCATCCTGAGGTCATTAATGCCGCCATAGAGGTCATTAACAGTCATGGATTTGGTATGTCATCAGTTCGTTTTATTTGTGGAACTCAAGATATTCATAAAGAACTTGAACAAAAGACTGCAGATTTTTTGGGAGCAGAAGATTGCATTCTTTATGCCGCTGCTTTTGATGCAAATGGTGGTGTTTTTGAACCTTTGCTAGGACCTGAGGATGCTATTATCTCTGATGAATTAAATCATGCCTCTATCATAGATGGAGTAAGATTATGTAAGGCTGAGCGATATAGGTATAAAAATAATAATATGGAGGATCTGGAGGCTCAATTAAAGGCTTCTAATCACTGTAAGACAGTCCTGATCGTTACAGACGGTGTATTCTCTATGGATGGTTCTATTGCACAGCTCGATAAAATCTGTGATCTAGCAGATAAATATGGGGCAATGGTCATGGTAGATGAATGTCATGCTACGGGTTTTGTAGGAAAGACAGGTCGAGGAACCATCGAATTAAAAAATGTTATGGGCCGGGTAGATATTATTACAGGTACTTATGGCAAGGCTCTCGGAGGAGCATCGGGCGGCTTTACGGCTGCACGTAAAGAAATTGTGGAACTTCTAAGGCAGAAGTCTAGACCTTACCTTTTTTCTAATACCCTAGCTCCAACTATTGTAGGAGCTAGTATTAAGGTATTAGATATGCTTCAATCTTCTACTGCCCTTAGAGATAAATTAGAGTCCAACGCTCTGTATTTTAGAACTGAAATGCTAAAAGCAGGATTTGATTTGCTCCCTGGGGAGCATCCCATTATCCCGATAATGCTTTATGATGCCAAATTAGCCCAGACTTTTGCTGCAAAATTATTAGAAGAGGGTATTTATGTCATCGGTTTCTTTTTCCCTGTAGTTCCTAAAGGCAAGGCCAGGATAAGGGTGCAACTTTCTGCTGCTCATGAAATAGAGCATTTAGAACATGCGATAACCGCTTTTACAAAGGTTGGAAAGGAGCTCGGTATAATTTGAGAGAGTTTGAGAGTAAAACCCTCCTAATTAAGGAGATTAAGGTTTTGCTCTCTACTTATTTCCAAAACTAACATCCTACTCTTCCTTTTACCTCTTTAGTCAAGTTTATTAGCTATTCTCAAGTTTGGCTTAGGTTCAAAGCCTTTAGAAATCAGGACCATCCGCACCCAGAATTGCGTTAAAGCTAGGTTCCCGGAAAAATACGAACCGTTTATCTCCATAAAAAACGCTAGCCTAATAATTAGACTAGCGTTCTTATATATCAAAAATTCTTTGCTATTAATACCTGTAAGTGTCAGGCTTAAATGGCCCATTTACAGTTACTCCTATATATTCAGCTTGGTCATTAGATAGCTTGGTAAGGTCTGCACCTACGTGAGCTAAGTGCAATGCCGCTACTTTCTCGTCTAAATGCTTAGGCAATACGTATACTTTATTCTCATAAGCATCTGTGTTGTTCCAAAGCTCTAATTGAGCTAAAGTTTGGTTAGCAAATGAACATGACATTACAAAAGATGGGTGACCTGTTCCACAACCTAAATTAACTAAACGTCCTTCAGCTAGAATAATAATATCGTTTCCGTCTATATTATAAAGGTCTACCTGTGGCTTAATTTCAACCTTAGAATTTCCGTGTGTTTTATTTAACCAAGCCATATCAATCTCATTATCAAAATGACCAATATTACACACGACAGACTTGTCTTTCATTGCCTCAAAATGCTTAGGCTGAATGATGTTATAATTACCTGTAGCCGTCACAAAGATGGATGCTCTTTTACAAGCTTCTTCCATAGTTACTACTTCAAAACCTTCCATGGCAGCTTGAAGAGCACATATAGGATCTACTTCTGTCACCATTACTCTACAACCTGCATTTCTCAAAGACTCCGCAGAACCTTTTCCTACATCACCAAAACCAGCTACTACTGCTACTTTACCCGCCAACATTAAGTCGGTAGCTCTTCTGATAGCATCTACCAAAGATTCTCTACAGCCATATTTGTTGTCAAACTTAGATTTAGTAACTGAATCGTTAACGTTTATGGCTGGCATTACTAAAGTGCCTTTTCTTTGTCTTTCTATTAATCTGTGAACACCTGTTGTGGTTTCTTCAGATAAGCCTTTGATACCTGCCGCCAATTCTGGAAATTCATCCAACACCATATTAGTTAAATCTCCACCATCATCTAATATAAGATTAAGAGGTTTTCTGTCTTCTCCAAAGAAAATAGTCTGCTCTATACACCAGTTAAACTCTTCCTCGTTCATGCCCTTCCAAGCATAAACTGGAATACCCGCAGCAGCGATAGCTGCCGCAGCATGATCTTGAGTAGAGAAAATATTACAAGAAGACCAAGTGACCTCTGCTCCTAATTCTATTAGCGTTTCTATCAAAACGGCTGTTTGGATGGTCATATGAAGACATCCTGCGATTCTAGCACCTGCTAAAGGCTTCGAAGGGCCATATTCTTTTCTAATTTCCATTAGACCTGGCATCTCAGCCTCTGCTAATGTTATTTCTTTTCTACCCCAGTCTGCCAATGAAATGTCGGCTACTTTGAAAGGAACGTAAGTTTTTGTTGTTACAGACATATAAAAGTTATTTTATCTACAAATTTGAAATTCGTCAAACAATTTATCTAAAAGATTAGCAAAATTAAGGTGTATTATCTACAAAATCAAGATTTTGTAAACTTTTTACCTATTTACCGCACATTCCATCAAAGTGAGCCTCTATTCGTTTGCTCCTATTTTAGAAGGTTAATTGGCACAACGGTTGGTCCCCTATTCGTTGGAACACAAATTTTCTGACTGTCATAACATTCGGTCTACCCTTAAAACAGTAGATGTCGAGTATGAAAACAAATACATTATGTGTTGTTTTATTGGGGCTTTTCCGCTTATCTCATTTCCTCAAAGACCTGATAAGTAGGCATACGCATGGCTGTTTGGTGACAAGGCCGGTATTTCCTTTAAAAGTGGCATGCCACTGGATCTTGCTATCACCACCATAGACACCAAAAGAGCCAAGGTCACCTATGCAGACAAAACGGAGACTTGCTGCTCTACAGCAACGGACAAAAAGGTATGGAACAAAAATGGGCAGGTCATTCAAGGAGCTGACGACTTAATAGACGATGCTACCCTTTTTACTCTGGACTCATTGTACCTATTCCAAGAAATCTAGATCGGTTCTATGTTTTTTCAATAGCAGAGTCAAATAGTTCTATCACTGAGTTACTCATTTTCTGCACTAAAAGAGATCTAAGTCTCCATAGTGCTAATGGCGGCGTGCTAGAAAACCCAATTCTTTGTGGCTTGAAACTTCTTTTAGCATGACCTCAGTAAAGCATTGTAACAATAAAGATTACTGGATAATTATCCATAAGGGAACAACTCATCAATTTTTGACTTACCTCATAGATGAAAATGGACTTAAGCCCTATCCCCTAGCTAGCAGCATAGGAACCCCTTTGTCAAGAAGTCGTGGCCTCTGATGATGGGAGCAAAATTACCATCTCACGTCCCGGAGAGCCTCAAGTTGGCTTCTTTGAACTTTTCAACGTTGACAATTCAACAGGAAAAGTCACGAAAAGCCTAAAACCTGTGTCTGATTTGGGACAAATAAGCGGCATAGCTTTTTCTGCAAATGGGAATTACCTTTATATCTCAAGACTCAAACAGAGTCTTGATTTAAAGAATACGTATGCTATACACCAATACAACACCGCCCCAAGTATAAACGTCTCTAATATAACGCTGGTGCGGAAGATGCGTCTAACCCCGGTAGCGTTATTTATGAACCAGGACGTTTCGGTAAATTAAGTTAGGCCCTGATGGCAAAATATACCTAGCCCACAGAGATGCTAATTTCTTATCTATTCTACACAAGCCGAATGAAAAAGGTGATGATGCAAGTTATCAATATCAAGGCCTCTCCTTAAATGCTAAATCTTCTGCCGATCTGCCAAATACCATAGCCCCCAGATTATCCCAAAGCCACTTTGATATTACAGGCAGACAGCCTTGCCTGTAATCCTTCTTTATCTGTAGAATTAAAAGCTCTTAACGAAAACGGAAGCGGTTTTCAATGGCTTCAAGATGGTATTGAAATCCCATAAGCAAATATAAAGATCTATTTGACTACGGGCCCAGGAGAATGTCAAGTCAGAATACAAAATGCTTGCGACGCAGAAGTATTCAGCAACAAAAAACAACTTATTAGTGGTACCAACTTAAGCCCACCAGACCTTGAACCTCTCCAACAGTATTGCCAAGGAGATCGTATTCAACCTTTGTCTGTTTCAGGAAACGGTATAAGGTGGTATGCAGACTCATTAGGAATGGGCCTTCTACAGGAAGGGAATAAACTAAGGCCCAAAATTGATTCAGAAATCATAGGTATTCATCGATTTTTTGTTTCACAAATGGATGGAACATGTGAAAGCCTGCCCGTAGAAATGAAAATTGAGGTTCTAGATGCAAGCCCACTAAATCTAGGAAATTCTATTCGAAAGGAATGCCTGCAAATGGTCAGATTTAACTAACCCTCCTTTCTGAGACCTCTGAGAAAACAGAATGGCTTTTCAATGGAAATATAGTGGGCAATGAGGCCCGTCTTAGCATCAATCAATATGGCTCCTACATTGTTCAAAAAGTAGGTGCTTGTCCTTCCGCAGATACGGTTTTGAAAGAAGATTGCTGCGTTAAGTTTTATTTCCCTAGTCCCTTTAGCCCAAACAGCGATGGCGAAAATGACGTTTCATGCTTTTTGGTACTGGCCAATTCGAATTTGGTCTAGAAATCAAGGACAAAAGAGGAACTGTGATGTATATTGTTAAATACCAGACTTTTAATGGAAACCAAATATTCCTTTGGGATGGGAATTACGGAGGGCAAGCCGCTCCAGTTGCAGTTTACAGCTTTTATTCCCGGGCCAGACTCAAAGCAGAAGGCCAACTTATCAGTCAGACCAGAGATGGGATTATCAATCTAATCCGATAAAGTTTAGCAGTGTCTCTAGTTTGACGCCCCTACTCCCTTTTATCAAAATAGCTTTGTCTTCAAATTTTTTGTCCAAAATCCAATTATGGATAGAAAATTTGTCTGTAAAGTAATATGCCTGAGGTAAGTTTTTAAGGGCATGCATCATTTGCTCACCAAAGAGAACCACGGTCTCAAAATCCGCTTCTTTGACCAATTTGCCTAAATTTTGATGCTCGATCTCCGAAAACTCTCCTAACTCAAACATGTCTCCCAAAAAGACGACTTTGCCCCTGGGCGTTTCTAAGTTAGAAAAGTTACGAACAGCAGCCTCCATGCTAGACGGATTAGCATTATAGGCATCTAAATAAATAGCATTACCTCCTTTCTCAATAATTTGAGAGCGATTATTATCTGGACTATAATGGCTCAAGGCCTCAGAGGCTTTCTCCGCGGGCACATTGAAAAACCTTGCAACAGCATAAGCCGCCTGAATGTTTTCAAAATTATACTTCCCTGAAAGAACAGACGTATAAGTATCATCGGTACTTAAATCCTTCCACGAAATAGCAGGTGAATCTAGGATGAGGTCTAGCTTATGATGTGTTTTACCATAATAAATAGTTTGCATCAGTTCCTTTTCAAGAGCCATACTCACTAAAGTCTCATTGCTTTCATTAATGAAGGCATAGCCCGACGAAGCTTTTAAGAAATCGTATAACTCCCCTTTTCCTTTTTTAACTCCTTCTAATCCCCCGAAACCTTCTAAATGAGCTTTACCAATATTCGTGATATATCCATGAGATGGTTCAGCTATTTGGCATAACTCGTCAATTTCCTTTTGGTGGTTTGCCCCCATTTCTATAATGGCCATTTCTGTATCTAGCGGCATAGCAAGGAGTGTGAGTGGCACCCCGATATGGTTATTGAGATTCCCCACTGTGGCATGCACCTTATAAATAGAGGATAATGCAGCTTTTAGTAACTCTTTATTGGTGGTTTTCCCGTTTGAACCTGTTAGTCCTATAACTGGAATGTCAAACGTTTTTCTATGATAGTTAGCCAGTGTTTGGAGCGTTTCTAAGACGCTGTCTACAAGAATACACTGTGGTGAAGTATTGAACTCCGCTTCATCTATAATGGCATAATTAGCCCCGTTTTTAATGGCCTGCTCGGCAAATTTATTTCCGTTAAAATTATCTCCCTTTAGGGCAAAGAAGAGGTCATACTTTTCAATTTTACGGGTATCCGTACAAATCTTATTCGAGTTCTTAAATCGTTGATATATTTCTTCTATTGACATATTCTGGATGAGGGAATCTTACAAGCACTAATTATTTTTAAGGAAACCAAAGCCCAAAGTTCGTTTAAAATTTCTAATTTAAAACTTCAATATTTTTGTTCAAATGTCTGAGACCTACACTTCTTATTTTGAGAGCCCTATTGGCATCTTAAAACTTGTTACAGATTCGGATGCTGTCCAAGAAGTGCTCTTCTGTGATAAAGCCGGAGAGTCAGATCAGAACTTGCCGAAAATTAGCTCTGAATTGACCGAACAGCTTACAGCCTATTTTGCAGATGCCTTAAAGGAATTTAGCCTAAGACTAAACCCGCAAGGAACAGACTTTCAGAAACGGGTTTGGTTGGAGCTAGAGAAACTAACCTTCGGGAAAACAGCTACGTATATAGACATAGCGAACAAGCTTGGCGATCCAAAGGTCATTAGATCGGCCGCTTCCGCCAATGGCAAAAACCCAATTTCCATCATCATTCCTTGTCACCGAGTGATAGGTAAAAATGGAAATTTAACAGGTTACGCAGGTGGATTGCACCGTAAAAGATGGCTGCTTGATCATGAGAACAGATTGGCTAATGGGGTGTTGGAGTTGTTTTGACATCTAATGAAATATTCTTTAGGCGTCGATACAGGAATTTGAGCATCTTTAAAATCTTTTTTATCTCTTGAAATAATTACCCCACAATCACCAGGTAGAGTTGCAAAGTATTGAACAGCATCCTCAAAATCACCGAAGTTTAATTCTAAACTTTTCCAATAAATGCTCTCTATACATTGCTTTATAATCTAAATCAGCTGGTATTGAAACTCCCGTAGAGATGCCTTTCACAAAAGACGTAATCTATATATCATCTATTCTTTTGTTTATGATGGCCTTGAGGTAATTTTTCAATTAACCTTGATAACCAGAGTTCGACATAAGGAAATTAGTTAACTCACTAATGTTAAACACCTTAAATAATACGTTTGTCACGATTTTGGCTTTATATACCAAAATCCCGCCAAACAAGAGCACTCCCTAACACATTTGCGAGGGGTTTTACCCCTCGCTACATATATATCGCTCCTCTGGAGCTTTAAAGACTGTTCCTAAATCGAACTCAGGTTGATAAACTTTCCTTATTCTCTGCGGCATATTCCTTAGCCTTTTCGATAACCGCCTTATCTAGTTTTAATGTGAGTTTGTGTCCATATATAAATTATACGTTCCATAACACTTGGTAAAATAGAAGTTGGAGTTCTAATGATTCTTAATACGCCTCCATAAACTCTGTCAATAACCTAACTCCGTAAGCCGTAGCGGAACCGCCTTTTGCAAATTCGTTTTTATCAAATGCCGTTCCAGCAATGTCTAAATGTGCCCAATTTGAATGTTCATTTGTAAAGTACTCTATGAATTTACCTGCCGTGGTAGCACCAGCATATGGGCCTCCAAGGTTCTTAATATCTGCCACATCAGAGTCTATTTCAGACTTATAATCGTCCCAAAGAGGCAATCTCCAAACCTTTTCACCTGTAGTTTCAGCAGCCTTTTCTAGTTGAGCGGCCAGCTTATCATTTTTGGTCATCATACCAGAGGCTACATGACCTAAAGTTCTGATACAGCTACCTGTAAGCGTAGCTAAATCTATCATTACTTCTGGTTCAAATTCGGTGGCCATATAATGCACCGCATCTGCTAAGATTAGTCGGCCTTCGGCATCTGTATTTATAATTTCAATGGTTTTACCTGCATAAGAATTAATTACATCTCCCGGCTTTATGGCTAAAGCATCCACACAGTTTTCGGTAAGAGCCACTATACCTATAAGGTTCACATCTAATTTCAGTTTTGCCGCCAACTCTACAGCACCGATAACAGCAGCTGAACCTCCCATGTCCATTTTCATATCTTCCATGCCGTTACCCGGTTTTAAAGAAACTCCACCTGTATCAAAAGTGACCCCCTTACCCACTAAACCTACTTTCTTTGCATTTTTAGAAGATTTGTATTCCATTACCACCATTCTGGCTGGCCTATCTACACTTCCTCTTCCTACTGCTAACAAAGCATGAAAACCCATTTCCTCGCAAGCCTTCTCGTCGTAAACTTTTACTTTAAAACCATTTTCTTTGCCCGACTTTAGAATATAATCCACCATCATTTGGGGCGTCTTGTAGTTTGATGGAGCATCTACCAAAGCCATGATATTCATTTGGGTTTCGGCCGTGGCCAAACCCCTGGCTATACTTACTTGAATCTTCTCTTCCTGATTTGCAGTCACCCAAAAACTAAATTTGGCCCCGTTATTAAAAACGTTTTTCTCTTCTTCTGTTCTCGTTTTAAGCATTCCTATGTCATAGGAAGCCAAAGAAATCCCATTGGCCATTAACTCCGCCAAAGCCGCGTTTCCTTTTAGGTCTACTACGATCTCACCACTTAGCTTCTTCTTATTGTTTTTTATTAAAGACCTAAAAGCGTCAATAATTTCTTTGCTCGAAGGGCTTTTCCCAAGGCCAAAAAAAATGACCTTACTGTATTTTTTATGAGGTGTAGCTACAATCAACGTTTCCTTCTTTTCAGCAGAAAAGCTGTTACCCAGCTCTTCCATCTCATAGCCAATGAGTTTTGCTCTTTTGAGCAATTGCTCCTCTAATTTATCATCTTTAATAAACGGAATGATAAGGGTATTGGCAGATTCTAGTTTGGTGATGGTCTTTATTGTCATTTTTTATCTTTTTCTGGAATTGAATTCCAAATTTAGACAGTTTTAATCGGAGATTAATTTTAAAAAATCAATTAGGCCTATTGCTGTAGTGTCATTTGCCATAGGAAATTGTTCATTCCCGGAATAAATCAGATATTTCCTGTTTGCTTTGATGTCCTCACTGGCTCTATGAAAACCACCAGGTATTTTAGGGGCACTGTTTCGTTTTATTTCAATGGCCCATCTTTGGTCAGGTTTTTCTAAAACCAAATCAATTTCAGTTTGTTCAGAAGTTCTATAATAACTAACCTGCCATTTATCTGATATAGCGGTCAAAATGTTTTCTATCACAAAACCCTCCCAAGAATAACCTAAAACAGGGTTTCCTAACAAAGCATCGAAATTAGAAATCATTAAAAGTCGGTGAAGTAAACCTGAATCTCTGATATAAACCTTGGGCGATTTCACTAGTCTTTTTTTAGTGTTGCCAGCCCATGGCTGTAGCTGCCTTACCATAAACAAATCTGTGAGAATATCCAGATAAGAACGAATGGTGGTATGGCTTACTTCTAAACTTTTCCCCAACGAAGACATA
>Ga0208903_1002075_pt1 | contig 10268 bp, 7 predicted proteins | sample AntAceMetag02UKJ_FD_184769 | JGI IMG/M metagenome (GOLD analysis project Ga0208903, IMG submission 184769) | Saline lake microbial communities from Ace Lake, Antarctica - Antarctic Ace Lake Metagenome 02UKJ (SPAdes) (version 2) | ecosystem: Environmental > Aquatic > Non-marine Saline and Alkaline...
TCGTCGGTACCGGATTTTGTAGTCTCGCTTCCTTCAGTCCTGCCCTCACGAGTAGCAACCTTGCGACTTACTAATGGTTCAAGGCGTTACCCCTGCCCATAAGGGACTTGCACCCCCTAGATTAATAGACTAGTTTTAACTAGTATAAGATGCCCATGCTGGGCACACACAATCGCTATAAAAATATGCCCTTCGGGACACGTTTCATAGCGGGAACGTTGTGTTTCATACCGAAAAAAGCCAACCGCACAAACAGCACATTTGGTTTTTTGCCGACACGAAAGCCAACGCTAAAAAAACCAAAAGAGCTTGAATTTTTCCCAACGCTTCTGACTCGTTATCCTAATTAAAATAGTATTTTTGACCTTTATAGGACAAGTCAAAAAAAGGTATATCAATGCTTGGAGAGAAACTCAAAGAATTAAGGGAATCAAAAGGTCTATTGCAAAGGCAAGTTGCTGCTGAATTAGACATTGACACCGCCTACATCAGCAAAATGGAAAACAACGACAAGCCGGTGAATAAATTTCACTTGGAAGCCCTAGCAAAAGTTTATGAACTACCCAAAGGCGAATTAATGCCTTATTGGTTTGGGGAAAAAGTGCTTCGCGTTTTAAAAAATAACGAACACAGCATTCAAGCCTTAAATCTTGTGCTCAAAAATATCAAGAATGTAAATGAATAGTCTTTCGCCATACCACGCTAAATACTTTGCCTATGATTTAACAAGGCAGTTGCCAGCAAATGATGTTGGTAAGCTGACTGCATCATTACAAGATGCACAGGTTGATTTAAACCCTCATCAAGTTGAAGCAGCTCTTTTTGCTTTTAAATCTCCTCTATCCAAAGGGGCTATTTTGGCAGATGAAGTTGGTTTGGGTAAAACTATTGAAGCAGGCATTATTTTATCTCAACAATGGGCTGAAAGAAAAAGGAAATTATTAATCATTGGTCCTTCAAACTTGCGGAAACAATGGAATCAAGAATTAGCAGACAAGTTTTACTTGCCTTCCGTTATTCTGGAAGCCAAGTCTTTTAACAGTCAAATTAAAGAGGGTAATCTAAACCCTTTTAATCAAGAAGATACTATCATTATTTGTTCGTTTCACTTTGCCAAAAACAAAGCACCCTACTTAAAACATATTAATTGGGATTTAGTCATTATTGATGAAGCCCACCGTTTGCGTAATGTATATAAACCTTCAAACAAAATTGGTAATGGTATAAAAGACGCTTTAGACCATTGCAAAAAGGTGTTGCTTACCGCTACCCCTTTACAAAATTCCATTCTTGAATTATATGGTTTGGTTAGTCTTATTGACCCTTATATTTTTGGCGATTTAAAGAGTTTTAAAAGTCAATTCAGCAGAAATGTAGATGAAGAAAACTATGATGATTTAAGAAACCGTTTACAGCCTATTTGCAAGCGAACATTAAGAAGACAGGTTTTAGAATATATCAAATACACCGAGAGGAAACCTTTAGTGCAGGAGTACTTTCCTGATGAGGACGAAACAACCTTATACAACTGGGTAACAGATTATCTTCAAAGACCAAAGCTCTATGCTTTACCTTTCAGTCAAAGGCAGTTAATTACTCTTATTCTTCGTAAACTTTTAGCATCTTCTACCTATGCTATTTATGGCACTTTAGATGCCTTAGTAAAGCGTTTGGAGAAACTTTTAGATAATCATCAATCTGAAGAAGATGAAACTATTGCAATTGATTTTGAAACCTATGATGAAATTCAAGATGAATGGGAAAGTGAAGAAGAGGATGAAAATGAAGCGGAAGACAATTTTGAAGAGGTAACCTTTTCAGAAAAAGAAATTGAGGAAATATGCCAAGAGAAAGAAGACTTAGAAAAGTTTAGAGCTTTAGCTCAAAGAATTAGAAAAAACTCAAAAGCAGAAAAGCTATTTACGGCATTAGAGAGGGGGTTCGAAGCATTAGAAAAATTGGGAGCCAATCAAAAGGCACTTATTTTTACTGAATCCAGAAGAACACAAGATTTTATTTGCAATCTATTAGAGGCAAGAGGCTATGCCAATAAGGTGGTTAAATTTAATGGCAGTAATACAGATGCAAAGTCGAAAGAGATTTATACGGCTTACCTTAAAAAACATCAAGGCACAGATATTTTAACAGGCTCACCTACTGCCGACAAACGAGCTGGTATTGTGGACTATTTCAGAGAAGAAGCAACCATTATGGTGGCTACCGAAGCAGCAGCAGAAGGTATCAATTTACAGTTTTGTTCTTTGGTTATCAATTTTGACTTGCCTTGGAATCCTCAACGTATAGAACAACGAATTGGAAGATGCCACCGTTACGGTCAAAAATATGATGTAGTGGTTATCAATTTCATTAACAAAGCAAATGCAGCCGACCAACGTGTCTACGAACTCTTAGATCAGAAATTCCGCTTATTTGATGGTGTTTTTGGTGCTTCTGATGAAGTGTTAGGTAGTATAGGAAATGGTGTGGACTTTGAAAAACGTATAGCAACCATTTACCAACAGTGCCGAACAACAGATGAAATTCAAACGGCTTTTGATGAATTACAACAAGAGTTAAAACCTGATATTTCAGAAAAAGTTCAGAAAACCCGTAAGGTACTATTAGAAAACTTTGATGAAGAAGTACGAGATAAACTTCGTACCAATCTATTAGAAAGCACCGAATACTTAAACCGTTTTGAAGAAAGACTATGGGCAACTACCAAGTATTTTTTAAACAGCTCAGCAAAGTTTGATGATGATAATTTTACGTTTACCCTAAAAGAAAATCCATTTCCAAAAGTAGTCATTAACAAAGGCCCTTATATGATTTTGAAGCCCAAGCAAGGGCAACGCAAATCGGATATTGATGTGCCAGATGATACTAATATTTACCGTGTAGGTCATAAGTTGGCAAAAGAAATATTAGGAGCTTGTAAACAACTAACAACCAAACCTAAGGAACTAACTTTCGATTATTCCAATACGCCTACTAAGGTTACAACACTTGAAAATTATATTGGTCAATCAGGTTGGCTACAAGTTAGCCATTTAGAAATCAACTCGTTTGAGTTTGAAGATTTTCTAATTACTGCCTGCATTACAGATAATGGCGAAACCATTGACAACGAAGTTGCTCAACGCTTTTTTTCTATTCAAGCCACCGAAGGACAAGCTATTTATACACCTGATGATGTGAAAAAATCATTGGAAGAAGCATTGTTCAGCGAAACGCATAATGTAATTGCAGACAATGCTAACCGAAATAAAGACTTCTTTGATACCGAAATGGACAAGCTCGACCAATGGGCAGATGATATGAAACTAAGTTTGGATAAAGAAATCAAAGACCTTGATGCAGAAATCAAACTTCGTAAATCCGAAGCAAAAAAAATGCTCAATCTGGAAGCAAAAGTAAAAGCACAAAGAGGCATTAAAGATTTAGAAAAGAAAAGAAGCGAAAAACGCCAGCACCTGTACGAAGCACAAGACACCATAGACGACCGTAAGGAAAACCTTTTGGATGAAATAGAAAGACGTCTAAAACAAGAGGTAAAAACAACCGAATTATTCACCATTAAATGGAAAATGATATAAAATGAAAGATTTAACACAATCTGCAATAGATAGACAGAATATACTCAACAATACAGATGCTATTGAGAAAATTCAAAATCACATCGGTTTTGTAGGTCTTTTATATGAAGGTGAATACCTTTTTACCTCTAAAATGGTAGCTGATTTTTTTGGGGTTACAACCCGAACTTTAACCAATATACTCAATGAAAACGAAGACGAAGTAAAGCACAACGGTTATCAAGTTGTAAAAGGACAAAAGCTCAAGGAGTTTAAAGAATTGTTTGGACCTTTACTAACTTCTGCTGACGACATTTCACAGAGGGAAACTGATTTCCCTCTGTCAGAACAATCTACTGACAATCAATCATTTAAGCGTCTTAAAAGTTTGGCGTTGTTCAATTTTAGAGCTTTTTTAAACATTGCAATGCTTCTATCAGAAAGCGAAAGTGCTAAAAAATTAAGAAGTAAGATTTTAGATATTGTAATAGACACCCTCAATCAGAAAATCGGTGGTTCTACAAAATATATAAATCAACGAGATGAAGAGTTTTTAGTTGCCATAACCCGTGAACCTATTTACAGAAAAGAATTTACAAATGCTCTCAATTTGTATATAGAAATGGGGCCATACAAGTACGCTGTCTATACGGATGCTATATATCAAGCCATTTTTAAAGAGAATGCCAAAGAGTACAAGGCTATCTTGAATCTGGAAGAAAAAGACAATCCGAGAGATACTATGTATGCGGAAGTTTTGAAGTTGATAGCTTCTTTTGAAATTGGTATTGCTGATGAAATGCAAGAAAAAACAGAATTACTTGGCAGAAAACTTACCCCTTCTGAATTGAATGTTTTAATAATGCGATTTTCAGCTAAAAGACAATGGATTCCACAAATAGAAGACGCTTGTACAAAAATGGCTACTCGTGATTATGGATTACGTAATGTCATTCACAAACGCCTTGAAAGTTACATAGGTGCTTTAAGTAAAGAGGATTACAGTCGTTTCCTCGGAGACAAGAGCAAGTCTTTAATAGACCGGGTAATTGAGAATCCTGAATTGTTGGAAGTTTTCAAACGCTTAAAAGAAAGATAAGATGGCGTTTCAATACTTCACAGTTGAGTTTTCTATTGAGGTTCACGATAATATTATTCGTGAATCGGGTGGCTTTATGGGTATTAGAGATAATGGGCTAATTGATAGCACGCTTGACCACGTTCAAAACGATTTTTATTACCCAGAACTGGAAGACAAAGTAACACATCTAATCTTTTCCTTTAACAAAAATCATTGCTTCAATGATGGTAACAAAAGGTCATCAATTGCTTTAGCTGCTTACTTTCTAACGATTAACAACCTTGAAGGCTTTGTAGGTAAGTTCATTCTGGAAATGGAAAATGTTGTGGTAGATGTAGCGGATAATGTCGTTGATAGAGACTTATTATACGAGATAGTTATTTCTATACTATATGAAGATGACTACTCAGAAGAACTAAAAATGAAAATAATACAAGCCAAATTAAATCATTTGGCTAATCAAAATATAACTGACAATGAGCAATAAAAAACAACTCCAAAAACTCGAACTCACTTGGATAGGCAAAGGCGAAGAACCTAAGCTAGAACCTCGTATTCTCATAGAAAACCCAGAGTACAGCTATGGCGACCCCAATAGCCCAAATATGCTCATACACGGTGACAACCTCCTTGCCCTAAAAGCACTGGAGCAAGACTATGCTGGCAAAGTAAAGTGCATTTACATAGACCCACCTTACAATACAGGAAACGCCTTTGAACACTATGATGATGGTGTAGAGCACTCCCTTTGGTTGAGCTTGATGAAACCACGTTTGGATATTTTACGCAATCTCTTGAGTAATGATGGTAGTATTTGGATTTCTATTGATGCAGAGGAAAGCCATTATCTGAAAGTGCTATGCGATATGGTTTTTGGTAGAAATAATTTTGTAGACGAAGTTATTTGGCAAAGGTCATTTTCACCTATAAATCTCAAAAAGACACTTTCAAGAAGCCACGATACTATTTTGGTTTATGCAAAAAACTCGATTGGATTTGAATTAAATAAACTTCCAAGAAGTGAATCACAATTAAAAAGTTATAAAAACCCAGATAATGACCCAAGAGGTATTTGGACATCAGGTGATTTATCGGTAGGCCCAATAATTGAATCTAAAGTTTATGAGATAATAACACCATCTGGTAGAAGCGTATATCCTCCAAAAGGTTACTGTTGGCGTTTAACAAAAGAACGTTTTGAGGAATTTGTTGATGATAATAGAATTTGGTTTGGTGAAGATGGGTCCGGTGTACCACGCATTAAAAGGTTTTTAACTGAAACAAAAATAGGGGTTACTCCAATGACGTTGTGGACTTATCAAGAAGTTGGGCATAACCAAGATGCTAAGAAAGAAGCAAAGGTTTTTAACTCAAATAGCATTTTTGATACTCCAAAACCTGAAAAATTAATGGAGCGAGTAATAATGTTGGCTTCTAACGAAGGTGATATAGTTCTTGATTCCTTTATTGGTTCAGGTACAACCGCAGCAGTAGCCCACAAGATGGGCAGGCGTTGGATAGGCGTAGAATTAGGCGAACACGCCAAAACGCATTGTTACCCTCGATTGCAAAAAGTTATAGATGGTGAGCAAGGCGGTATCAGCAAAGCTGTAAACTGGAAAGGTGGCGGTGGTTTCAAGTTTTACACCTTAGCACCTAGTTTGTTAAAGCAAGATAAGTTTGGTAATTGGGTAATTAGCAAAGAATACAATGCCAATATGTTGGCAGCCGCTATGGCAAAGCAAGAGGGTTTTAAATACCAACCCCACCAAAGCACCTACTATAAACAAGGGCAAAGTGCTGAGCAAGATTTTATTTTTACCACTACCCAGTTTCTTACAGTAGAAGCCTTAGACAGCATACAAGACGAAATGCAACCGGGAGAAACTGTGCTAATCTGTTGCAAGAGTTTCCAAAAAGAATGCAAAGGCAAATATGGTAACATCACCATCAAGAAAATACCATTAATGCTCTTGGGTAGATGCGAATATGGTAAAGAAGATTACAGCTTAAATATTATCAATATGCCTGTAGAGGATAGTAATGATGATACAGACGATACGGTAGAAGAAATAAGCGTACAAGCCATAAGAAATAAAAACAAGTCCAAAGACCAAACCTCATTATTTTAAAGCACAGGTATGAACACAATAGCAAATAACATAAAACAACGCTTATCACTTCGTGAACCGCTTCAAGATTCACTGGATATAGTGGCTCAATTGGCAGCAGAGTTAGAACTAAAAAAGGAAGTAGATTTAGCCACAGAATTAGAAAAGGTAAAAGCTCATTTCCCTACCTGCACCGACTTTGAACGAGATTTTGTTTCCATAGCCTTTTCCATAGCCACAGGTGTTGGTAAAACCCGTTTAATGGGGGCAATAATTGCTTATTTGTACTTACAAAAAGGCATCAAAAACTTTTTCATTTTAGCACCCAACCTTACCATTTACGATAAGCTGATAGAAGACTTTGGCAATCCTGCCTATCACAAATATGTGTTTAATGGTATTTCAGAGTTTGTACACAACCGCCCAGTAGTTATTACAGGCGATAACTATGCACAGCAGGGAGCTTTATTTTCAGAGTCTGATATTCGTATCAATATTTTCAACATTGCCAAGTTCAATTCAGATAATAGAGGTACAAAACAAGGTGGTGTTTCCTTAGCACCAAAAATCAAACGACTTTCTGAGTATTTAGGTCAATCGTATTGGCAGTATCTATCAGGCTTAGAAGATTTAGTCATTCTAATGGATGAAGCTCATCGCTACCACGCAGATGCTTCTAAAAATGCCATTAATGAGTTAAAGCCAATCTTAGGTATAGAACTAACCGCTACACCGTTTGACGAGAAAGGAAAGCAATTCAAAAACATTATTTATGAGTATTCTTTAGCCCAAGCCTTGTCAGATGGCAAGTTTGTTAAGAACCCAGCAATTGCTACACGTAAGAATTTCCAAAAAGGCTCATTATCCGATAGAGAAGTAGAAATTATCAAATTGGAAGATGCCATAAGCATACACCAAGACACCAAAAACGAATTGGAAATCTACTCCAAAAACAATGAGGTGAAATTGGTGAAGCCTTTTATTTTGGTGGTTTGTAAAGACATAGCCCACGCCAAAGAAATATATGAACTCATCAATACAGATGCCTTTTATGAAGGGCAATACAAAGGCAAAGTTTTGCAGATAGATTCGAGTACCAAGAAAGAAGAAGACATTGAAAAACAGTTTATTTCCTTAGAAAGTCCAGATAATGAAATTGAAGTTGTTATTCACGTAAATATGCTTAAAGAGGGTTGGGATGTTACCAACCTATATACCATTGTGCCACTTCGTGCCGCCAATGCAGGCGTATTAGTAGAGCAAACCATTGGTAGAGGGTTAAGATTACCTTATGAGGGCAAACGCACAGGAGTAGACAAAGTAGATAAACTTACTGTGGTTGCTCACGAAAACTTTAATGCAGTTATAGAAGCAGCTCAAGACCCAAATTCGGTATTAAACAAAATGAGTTTTGTAGAAATAAGCGAAGAGGATTTATCTACCAAAACGGTTGTAGTTACTTCACAGCCTGTAATGGAGCAGACTTTTGTAAAAGAGCAGGAAAAAATAAATGTCATTGTCAATGTGCAAGACAAGCAAAAGGCACAAACGAATTTAGATGCTAAAAAGGCAATCATCAATGTACTACCCGATTTCAATTCCTTGCCCGAAGTACGTAGAGTAGAAGATTTAAGCAAAGAGGAAGTAAAACGTAAAGTAATCCGTCAGGTAGAATTAAATCTTAATAAAGGTCAATTAAATGTATTTGCTGCTCAAATTGTGGCAGAAGCCAAAGTGATATATGACACAATGGTTACGGAATACAAAAAGAACATCATTGAAATACCTCGTATGGACTTAGTGCAAGGCGAAACAAGAGCCGAGTTCAAGACATTTGATTTAGATATTGCAGGATTCAATTTTCAAGCCTTAGAGCAAGAAATTATCCGAATGGGTTTAAAAGATAAATTGGTAGAAACCCTAAAAGCAAAATCCAGCGGTTCGTATGGAAATCCAATCAAACTCATTATTGCAGAATTAATTGATTACCCAGAGATTGATTATGATGAAAATGCAGACTTGTTGTATCATTTAGCTACCCAAGCCTACGAAGCCATAAAGACAAACATTACCAATGAAGATGAATTGCCACAGGCCATATTTCAATTCAAAGCTGCGATAGCTGAAAAGGTTTACAATCAGATGAAACAACACTTCGTGTTGCATTCCTCAGATTATGTTGCCCCAAGAGTATTTCCGTTTATTCGTATAGAGCAATGGAGCTTTTCATCATTGGTAAATGCAGGTTATAAAGACTATCGAGATATAGTAAGTCCTACCAATATGATTCCTAAATACGTATTTAGAGGTTTTGAAAAAGCTTGTCATTTTGAATACAAGTTTGATAGCAAAGCCGAACAAGATTTAGCTTTTGTATTAGAAAATGATGCAACAGTTATCAAGTGGTTAAGACCAGCACCTAATCAGTTCCGTATTTATTGGGATAACAATTCCAAAAGGTACGAACCTGACTTTATTGTAGAAACAGAAAGCACTATTTATATGCTTGAAGTAAAGCGTTCCGACCAAACCGAAGAAGAAACAGTATTAGCCAAAAAAGCAGCAGCAGAACGCTTTTGTAGATATGCTTCCGAATACACGGCAGCTAACCAAGGCAAAGACTGGAAGTACTTAATACTACCACACAACGAAGTAAGCAGAACAGTAAGTATGAATTATTTGGCAACGAAAGGGTAGTTTTATATACTTTATAAAAAACGATAGGATTGAAAAAACATAAAGCATCAAAACTTAAAATTATTGACCAGACCCTCATTATTAAGAAAGCCAACCCAAACAGTCACACACATTGTCAAGCCGCTCAAAGCAAACGCACAATCCAAAGCTTGTCAAAGAGTGTGGCTATTCCAACGCTGAAAAACGAATAGAAAATAAAGCACGAAAACACAATCGAGTAGACGGCCGTAGGCCGTAAAGCCTACGGTGCGCCTCTCACACCACCGTACGTACGGGTCTCGTATACGGCGGTTCGTTAAATCAGAACTTTACTTTTTGGTAGTACTCAAGCATACTTTCATACCCTCTCTTCTTTGTATCCCCCCGACCATCCCATATTGCTCAATTTCCATATCCCACTGATCTTTGTCAAAACGAATTTTGATGAAGCTACAAGAAAAAATGTTTGCCCTAGTGAGTGCATGGGAAGCGAGCGGACAGAAGCGTGCAGATTTTCTATCTGACAAAGACATCAGCTTACCCAAGTTTAATTATTGGATTTGCAAGTATCGGAAAAAGGATCAGCAGCAGCCGAGTTTACCGGCGCAGGTTGCGCCAGCAGCTTTTAAGTCGTTTGTACTGTCAGATGCAGAAGCCCTAGATGAAATCCCTCGTTCATCTGTAAGCATGGAAATCACCACTCCATCGGGTACGCGTATCACCATTTACAACTGATGCTTGGACTAGATACTGATCGGAAGATTTTTCTCTACAGCCAGCCTTGTGATATGCGCAAGGGCTTTAACGGACTGCACGGTCTTGTGC
>Ga0208903_1002077_pt1 | contig 10265 bp, 9 predicted proteins | sample AntAceMetag02UKJ_FD_184769 | JGI IMG/M metagenome (GOLD analysis project Ga0208903, IMG submission 184769) | Saline lake microbial communities from Ace Lake, Antarctica - Antarctic Ace Lake Metagenome 02UKJ (SPAdes) (version 2) | ecosystem: Environmental > Aquatic > Non-marine Saline and Alkaline...
ATATAAATGTAAATTCTGAAATGAGAGTTGAAAAGGTGAATCAAGTAAATACAATCTCAGTTATGAATAGTAATGGTAAAGTTGTCGAGAGACAATTGGAGATTATGTACGATGAATTTGCGAGTATAGAGCACGAACTTTCCCCGTATTTGTCAAGCTTTGTTAAAAAACTAAAGTCTAATTAAACGATGGGAAAAAATGATTTTAAAAATGAGACCAGTAAAGAAAAACTTAAAATTGTCTTTGCTGCCATAATTCTAGGAATAATTTTTCTTTTTATTATTGGCGACTGCTCAGGAAACTCAGCTCCTAAAGCTTCGACAAGGGGTTTAATAATCGGTCATTAATAACGGATAAAGTATAAATAAACGATGAGTTTGGACACCATGTCGGAGAAGAACTAAAACAAAATTAAAAGTTCAAATAAAGAATTCGATAAACTTTAGTATCGGACGTGTAGAGTTAAGACCGCATAAGCAAAAGCTGATTACATCAAAATGCGCCTATGGTTTTTGTTGAAGACCAACCGGTAAATTTTACTATTGTTCATAGGAACATTATCTTTAAAAGGAATTACCCAAAATTAAATGGTTTTTCGAGGGTTAAATACCTTAATATATTTCCATTTATTTAGAGCGAACAAAAAATTTCTTCCATGTGTTACAATACCCGTATAACCAGAAAGAAAAAGGACCTTGAGAAAATTTACCGGATCAGGGCGATCATGGGCGACCAGCAGGAGAAGAACGAATTGGTCTACAACAGTGCCAACGGTTTTGCACACCCGCACCTTTGGATAATCCCCCAGGAAAGGCCTGAACATATGGTTCCCATTATGTGGGGCCTTATACCACATTATAAGCTAGGAAAGCAGGCGAAGGAATATTATAAGCGGACCATCCGTTACGGTTCCGGTCTCAACGCCAAGTCCGAGAAGCTTTTCGGCTCCAATAATTATAGGAACAGCGCACTGACCAAGAGGTGCATCATCCCGGTCGATGGGTTTTACGAACCGCATAGGGTGGAAAACGTAAAGAAGCCCTATTCGGTACCCTTCTATTTCGAAAGGAAGGACGATATGCCATTTAACCTGGCCGGCATCTATGCCGTTACCCCGGATGAAATGGTAACCTTTGCGATATTGACCAAAAAAGCAACACCCCTGTTCGCCAAGATCCATAACAAAAAGGAGCGTAGGCCGGTTATTTTGAAGGATGACGATATCGATGTGTGGTTGGACAACGACTTGGGTGAAAGTGATGTTCTAAATCTCATCGAAAATGATTTACCCGACGCTGCTATCAACGCCTATCCAATTAGTACCGATCTATACAAAAGGAACGGCGGAGGGGATAGGCCGGATATAGTAGAGAAGGTAGCGTACGCTGATATTGAAATAGATTATTGACCATAGGTCTAGAGAACTTTGGTACGACCATATCATAATGAAAACTTAAAAACAATCCTTAGCGTACGTTTTCGCACCTGTGGGCTTCATACCCCGTTAATAATTTCTGGGAACATATCATAGAACAAGAGAATAGACCGATTATATTTGACAATTACTGTCAAGATAAAGTAATCAAGTGATATTTCACAAATGAAAGAAAGCAAGACAACAGGAGAAATACTTCGGGAAGAGAGAGAAAAAAAAGGGCTTCTTCTAAGGCAAGTAGCGGCTATGCTTGATATAGATACTGCCATACTTAGTAAAATTGAAAGAGGTGAAAGAAAAGCAAGTAAGGAACAAATAATAAAACTTGCTAAAATTCTCCAATTAGACGAAGAAACACTAATTATTCAATACCTGAGCGAAAAAATACTCTACGAAATAAAAGATGAAAAGCTTGGGAGCAAAGCATTAAAAGTAGCTGAGCAAAAAATGAAATACAATAACAAAAACAATAGCTGAGATTGATGGAAATAAAATTGGAAGAATTAGAATACCAACAAGCAGCCATTAAATCTGTGGTTAATGTTTTTGATGGAAACAACAAAAACACGTTCGACAATGCTTGCTTTGAAGGTATTCGCTCAAATGTTTGTTCACTTTCAAAAGAACAATTAGCGGAAAATATCAAATCTGTCATAATCGAAAACGGAATAGATGGCGATACCGCCAAACTCAGCGATTTACAGGAACTGACCATCGAGATGGAGACTGGGACAGGTAAAACACTTGTTTACATTAAAACCGTTTACGAATTGTTCAAGCACTATGGTTTTACAAAATTCATCATTCTTGTTCCTTCGGTCGCCATTAGACAAGGGGTGTTAAGTACAATTTCAACCTTCGAAAAACAGTTGGAAGAAATTTATGGTTTCACGCCTAAATTTTTTGAATACAACAGCAAAAAACTGAATAAAGTAACGAATTTCATTGAGGAACAGCATCCTCAAATAATGGTGATGACTTTGGCATCATTCAATTCAGAAGACAAAATATTGAACCAAGCAAAACGAGAAGACCTTTTTGCAAACATCCCTTTTATTGAAGCAATCGGGCGAACTAACCCAATCATAATAATGGATGAACCGCAGGAAGGCATGGACACGGAAAATTCTGTCAATCAAATTGCTAAACTCAACCCACTTTTCAAATTAAGATATTCCGCAACTCATAAAGTTCCGGTAAACAAAATCTATCGCTTAACTCCTTATGACAGTTATAAAGACGGATTGGTAAAAAAGATTGAAGTATTGACCGTTACGGAGAAAAATGACGAAGCCACTTTAAAGCTTGAACTTTCTGAAACTAAAAACGGAAAAAATCCAATTCAAGCAAAGATCAAAGCCTGGCATCAAATGGCAAGTGGTAAAATAGAATTCAAGAACACAAAATGGCTAAAGGACGGTGATAATCTTGGAGATGTCACCAATAACCCAAGTTATCTGAAATATAAGATCGAACGCATCAATAAAAGTTTAAGAACAGGAAAATGGTCGGTTTCATTCACAAACGGCACTGAAATTCTTGAAAAACAAACATCTGGAAATATTCAAAGCGTTTGGGCTTTGCAATTGGAATGGCTCATTCTACGCCATTTTACCAAAAAATTAAAATTAAAAGAAAAAGGCATAAAATGCCTTTCACTGATTTTTATTGATAGAGTCTCAAACTATGTGAGCGAAGATCCAACTATCAAGAAACTCTTTATTGAAAAATACAAAGCGCTGTATCCTGAATTTCACGGTAACCAAGAACCAACGGCAGAACATATTGATGCCATTCAAGGATTCTATTTTGCTCAAACAGGAAAAGGGGAGTTTACCGACAATGAAAACTCCATGCGTAAAAACTCGGAAGTGTTTGACGCTATTCTGAGAGATAAAAAGGAATTGCTAACCTATGGCGATTCCGTTGCCAACAGAATTGAATTTATCTTTTCGCATTCTGCTTTGGGCGTTGGTTGGGATAATCCAAACATTTTCAATATTGCTACGCTTAGTAATTCTTACTCGGAAATTAAAAAGAGACAAGAAATAGGCAGAGGTTTACGGATTTGTGTAAACAATGAAGGACATAGAGTTTATGACAAACTCAATGTAGCGGATGATGAGCGGATCAATCAATTGACCGTTATACCAAACGAAACCTACGAAACCTTTGTAACGCAATACCAAGAAGAGATAAAAGAAGTTTATGGAACTTCCAAGGCTGGTGCTGGAATGACTCATACCCACAAGGGCAAGCCACAAAATGAAGTTCATTTCAAACGCAACAAGAATGACGAGCCGAACAAAGCATTTAAACGTTTTTGGAGGGCGCTAGCCAAGAAAACAAACTACACCGTAGGCTTTGACGAAGAAGCTCTGATTGAAAGAAGCAAAGAAGCATTGAACAACATTAACATTGCCGACTACGAAGCAGAGGTGAGTAGTCGTTCCATTGGAACAATAACGGAAGAAGGTATTGAAGATGAATTTGGCGGAAAGGAAAGTTACAAACTGAAAGCTTACTTCTCGGCTCTTGATTTGGTAGAGGAAATAAGCGAAAATACTGGATTGAGTTACACCACACTTTTTAGAATCATTGACGGAATTACTAATCACGCTCATTTTGCCAAAAATCCACCGCAATACATTCATCAGGCATCTGCCCTAATAAAAAACATTGAATTAGAAGAAATGCTTAGAGGTTTGGACTATCATTTGACAGATGAAACCTTTCCTTTTGAATTTGAAGATTACATTAAAAATATTGATGAAAAAGGTTATGTGCCAACGCCATCAAGAGGCGTTTTCGATAAAATGTTGGTAGATAGTGACGTTGAAAAATCCTTTGCCAAAGCCACAGATTTAGATGATGAAGTGGTTTGCTTTCTTAAACTTCCATCCTACTACAAAATACAAACTCCTATTGGTGAATATGAACCCGATTTTGGAATCGTGATGAAGCGTAAAAGCCTCAGAAATGGAAAAGAAAGCGAGTTTTATTTTGTGATTGAGACCAAGGGAACAAACGACATCAATAATAAAAAGGCACTCAAAGAAAGTGAGGTTTATAAAATAAAATGTGCGGTAAAGCATTTTGCCACTCTTGGCGTAGCAGTGCAGTACAAAGCTCCTGTAAAAGACTACCAGTATTTTAAAACGGAAGCCCAAAAAGATATTAACGCATTAATTGAAGAAGCAAAATGAGCAAGGAAAAAGAACCAACAGAAAACCCAATGGAAAAGGTGCAATCACACGATTGGAACAAGGAACGTTTGGAACAGCTAAAACAAATAATGCCCGACCTTTTTACCAATGATGGTGCGCTCAATATCAACGAACTCAAAAAAGTGGTCGACCCTAAAAGCATCAATGAATCCGAACGCTATGAATTTCGCTGGTTTGGCAAAAGCAATGCGAAAAGAGAAGCATTTACACCTACTGATGCTACGCTTGTTTATGACGAAACCCGAAGTGTAAACCCTGCCGAAAGTGAAAACCTGATTATTGAAGGAGAGAATTTAGCGGTATTGAAATTACTAAGCAATAGTTACCGCGGACAAGTAAAGTGCATTTATATTGATCCACCTTACAACACAGGAAATGACTTTGTGTATTCTGATAAATTTAACCAAGACAAAAAGGAATATTGGGAAGATGCTGAAATGACTGAAAATGGTTTTAAAATAGACTCGAACACAGAAACTGATGGTCGTTTTCATAGTAATTGGCTCAATATGATGTACAGCCGTTTACTGATTGCAAGACAATTGCTTAAAGAAGATGGTGTTATTTTCATATCAATAGATGACAACGAAATTCATCATTTAAGAAAATTATGTGATGAAGTTTTTGGAGAAGAAAATTTCTATTCTCAAATCATAGTTAGAGCTAATAGTAGGGGTCAAACATATAATCAAATTGCTAAAACACACGAGTATATTCTCGTTTACACAAAATCTAGTGACGGAGATTTATTAGAACTTGAAAAGAATGGAGATAAATCAGACTTAAACCTTGTAGATGAAATCAGCAATTACAATATCCGGGAATTGAGGAATAGAAATCCAAAGTTTGGTAAACATAATCGTCCAAATCTGTTTTATCCTATTTATGTAAACACGAGTTCAGCTGACAAAGATGGGTTTTACCCAGTATCATTAAAAAAAACTGAAGAATACAATATCAAAGTTGAGCCTTTTAATTCAAAAGGCATAGAATCTTGTTGGCGTTGGGGAACGACAAAATTTATTGAGAATGTAAATGAGGATACTCTTCTTAGTAATGTTATGGGTAAACAAAAAGGTGATGGAAGTTTTGGAATTTATGAGAAATATCGTAAAACAACTTATAAGCCAAAATCAATATGGAATGATAATTCCTTTTTAACTGAAACAGGAACTGTTCAAGTTAAAGAATTGGGATTTGATGGCGAATTTGATTTTCCAAAACCAGTGGAATTAATAAAAAGATGTATTGAATTAAGCGTAGAAAAAAATGACTTGGTTTTAGATTTTTTCGCTGGTTCAGGTACAACAGGACAATCAATATTTGAGTTAAATGCAAATACTGATAAGAACATTAAATTTATTAGTGTTCAATTGCCAGAAAAATGCCCTGAAACAAGTGAAGCTTTTAAAAATGGATTTAAAAAGATAAGCGACATCACAATTGAACGAAACAAGAGAGTAGTTGAAAAAATCATCAAAGGAAAGAAAGAAGCACAACCTGATTTGTTCAGTAAAAAAGAGGACGAACAAACGCAACTACAAGGACTTGGCTTCAAAGTCTTTAAATTGAATAAGTCCAATTTCCCAAGAGTAGAATACGCTCCCGACCCGGAAAAAACGGAAGAAGAAAACATTGAGTTACTCAAAAAATACATTCGAGACAAAGAAGCTCAATTGGTTACGGCTTTCAATAGAGATGAATTGATAACGGAGATTTTAATCAAAAACGGCTTCAAACTCAACTACATGCTAACCAAGCAAGAAGCATTTAAAAAGAATGAAATCCTACTCGCTACTGATGGCGACAAAGAAACTTTAATATGCTTGGATGTGACCATTGAAGATGAAACGGTAGAATACTTCAAAACCCACACCGACCAGAAACTGATTGTTTTGGAACGTGCTTTGGACACCACCAAAAAATGGAATCTGAAACACGCTATGGGCGATAAGTTTAATGCTTTTTAAAAATGAGCAATGAAGTAACCATATATTTCGACAAACCAATGACTTTTGAATCAAGTAGTATTAGTCCGTTGAATGGGGTTGCTGGACTATACTTCGTTTTTAGTCAGACTATCGACATTCAATATCCATTTGGTAAATCAAAACTACTTTATATAGGAATGAGCGAAAGGAAAACGAATAGTATCGGTAGTCGCTTGTTAGGTTGGTTCATTTCAGTAAATTTTAGACTTGGTCATTATTGTCCATTCCCCGATAGGTTCAAAATGAGTAATCTCCTAAAGATTTAAAAACCAAGTAGTATGTTTATACACGTTCATTTAAACGAACCTTTTCTTCTGCACTTTTGCTTTCTGGTAACACCCAAGAGCTTCATTTTTTCTTTTAGCTGGATATTCTAATTAGGCCCAGTGGAAGGGTAGCTGTCACCAGCCGCCATCTGGCGACTAAAGACGTGAATGCCGCCACTATAGCTATGACGTTACACTATTATCAATAGTGTAAACTATTATACACGCCATAAGAACGTTTTCGAGCAATTTCATAGTCTTTAATATTGTAAAAGTTTACAAAATTCATTAATTTGGTTAACTATGTCAGCATCATCGGAATATCCAAACTATGGGAGAAATGCGCATAAACGATGCCGATGGAAATAGGCTTTACTTAAAGCAAAAAGAAGTTGCTGCCTTTTTAAAAGAGGCGAAAGAGGCCAATGTGAAAATTAGAACTTTCGCTGAAACTTTGGCATATACCGGTTGCAGAATATCCGAAGCGTTGGAAATAACCCATAGAGATATTCAGCGAGACGCATTACAGGTTACAATTAATAGTCTAAAAAAAAGAAGGGGAGATATTTATAGGAATATACCTGTGCCAGAACCGTATATGAATACCTTGGTCGTAGCCCATACCATAGTCGAAAAACAAAGGAACGTTTTAAAAGCGAAAACAAAACTTTGGCCATGGACCAGACAACATGGTTATAATGTAATTAAAAAGCTTATGGTACAGACAAATATTGCAGAGGGAAACCACCGCACACCTAAAGGTTTGCGACACGCCTACGGCGTTAACGCAATATCAAAGGACATACCCTTAAACATGCTTCAAAAGTGGATGGGGCATGCCGATATTTCAACACCAGCTATTTATGCAAATGCTATTGGTATGGAAGAGGCACAGATAGCAAATAAAATGTGGGACAATTTAAATTAAGGTATCAAATCCTTTGCCAAAATTAAAGTAATTACCAAATATCAAAATAGAGACTTGTTACCCGCATATAATGTTAGATGTAACTTAAAAAATTGAAAAAAAATAAAGAAATATTCTTATTTGGTGCAGGCGCTTCAATTGATTGGGGTGGACCACCTACTTCTGAACTCACACAATTAATTAGGGAACATTCATTTCCGATTCGAAATTCTGAAACAACGATAACTGAATACATAAATCAAAAGTTATTGGACAATGGTTATTCTCAATCAGATATCAATTTCGAGACCATAATAAATGTTATTGAAGAACTAGCGGTTTACTTTTCCGAGTACAATAGCAAGAAGCAGACTCCATCACTAATTCGATGCTTCATAAGAAATGATGATAGTATCAAAACTATATTAAATTACTCCATAGCCGGTGGACAAAGGAAACATGGTTATAAAATCCAAATTCCAGATGGAATAAACTATGATTTCTCACAATTCTCCTATAACAATGAAAATCCAAACCAGTTCTTTTTACAACATTTACTATCATCAATATTAACCAACATAAATTCTAGAATATCAGATTATTCTTATCATACAGAATCACATTCTGCAATTGATACCGAATCGAATGAAAGTCTACTTTTTAAGAATTGGATGAAAGAAAATACAAAAGAGAATGTTTTAAGACTTTACACTCTGAATTATGACAGAATTTTCAAGATATTGTTAAATGATATTGGTATTGATTGCTTCGAAGGCTTTGATACAACCGGCACAATAGAGGACATGAATGGAATTAGAGCGGATGTCCCTAGAATAACTAATGACTTTGAAAGCAACGTACATTACAACCTTCATGGTTCAATTTTTTGGAAAGTTTTACCATATGACAATGGCCAGTTACCCAATCCTGAAATAGTATTTACGGGCTATCCCGGGTTACCTGATAATGACGAAAAATCTAATGTAGAAATTGAAAAAGGAAAACCTGTTTACCTAACAAATATCATTACTGGGTACCAAAAAGCCCAAAAGTCAATGGTTACTCCTTTCAAGCAACTACATTCTTCATTTGACCGCGATTGCTTGAATAGTAATCGGATTTATATAATAGGTTATTCTTTTGGAGACGAACATCTGAACGAATGTCTAAAGATTGCTTTGAGGTATAACCAAAAACTCAAAGTTGAAATCGTAAGTCCTAATTTCATCAAAGATAAAATGGATGAAAAGTTGATTTTAACTCTATTCCAATATTTAGATATGACTCAGATTAACCCAAAAAAAATATCTGAAAATGAATACAGTTATTTCAATGATAAGGTTTTAGTATATACTCTAAAATTCAATGAATATTTGGAGACAAAAAAAGCGTTCGCCAATAACACAACCTTCTATGAAAAGCTTTAATCCCGGTTCTCTAAAGTTCAAATAAAGGATGAGTTCCTTTTTTAAAATATTACGAATTTGATTAATAAAATTTATATCATTGAAAGTTTAAGGCCTGGTGACGACTTGACCGGTAAAGAATTGTATCAAGATATAATCGAGAGAGATATATCGTTTTATCAAAAGGAAATTTTCCATAATTACAACTTTACGGAATCCAAAAACGATTTTACTTATAAACTAAATGAGATATTAGAAAATACAAGAAGTGACGATGAAATAGTAATTCATATTGAAGCTCACGGAGGAAATGAAGAAATGCAATTTGGTAATTATGAACTTCTAAAATGGACCGAATTAGAAAATTTATTAGTTAAAATAAATTTAGTGTGCAAAAACAAACTACATTTAAATCTCGCTACGTGCTATGGAATGCACGTTGCTGAAAAAATAACCTTGACTAAAACAGCTCCTTATAAGTCATATATTTCAGCATTAAAGGAATTATCACCAAGCGAAATTTTAGATGACAACTCAATCCTTTACAAGTCCATTATTGAATCACAGAATATTTTTACTTCTTTTATGGAGTTTTGGGAACAAAAACCTAAATCACAATTAAGAATAAAAGATATAGAAACTGCAATGAAATGGATTACAGGATCTCATATCTCTTTATTTATTAATCATCCTGGTATATTAAAAAGTTTTATTGACCCATATTTAAATATTGAAATCGATAATTCGGTTTTGAGTAAATTAAAAACTGAAAAGGAAATAGTTGATTATGTATTTAATTTATTTCTCAGTAGGTACTTACCGAAATAGAGCTACATAATAACCAAAGTTCAAATAAAAGATTAATCATATCTTGGACCATTATTCGTTATTTTAAAGGCAAACCAGCGACAAAGCGGACGGTTGTATGGGCATCTATGAATTCAATATTTTAACTGAACATGATAAGTACGACACAGTATTTACCAAGGGTCAATTTGTCGATTCGGTAACCGTTGGGGATATTAGATTCGTG
>Ga0208903_1002080_pt1 | contig 10259 bp, 11 predicted proteins | sample AntAceMetag02UKJ_FD_184769 | JGI IMG/M metagenome (GOLD analysis project Ga0208903, IMG submission 184769) | Saline lake microbial communities from Ace Lake, Antarctica - Antarctic Ace Lake Metagenome 02UKJ (SPAdes) (version 2) | ecosystem: Environmental > Aquatic > Non-marine Saline and...
TATAGCTAAATCAGGGCTTGTTTATGATCCAGAGTTCAGAAGTATAAAACCACAATTGAATTAAAAAAAAGAAAATAAAAAGTCAGAAAATTTCTTGGATTTTACCACAGTTCAATGTTATGGTACGTTCTTTATCATTTTCTTTATTCTTCTTAGTTCGTTAAACCACAAATAAATTAGTAGTGGCAAAACAATTAAACTTAATTTATTAAATTCATATGCTGTCAAAAAGTCTAAGTGCAGTAAATGTTGAATACCCCTGGTCATACCGCAACCGTAACATTCTTGATTAAATAACAGTACTGAAACACATACCGACTGTCCATGGTCAAAAAAATTGGAGGGTAATACTAAAAGCACAATTGGAATTAGTATTAACCCACCAAAATAAATTTTCAAAGATTGCTTTTTAAAACTCACAATATTTAGTCCGTATAATCACCGTTTTTAGGCTTTAGACCACCTGTAAGAAATAGTATTCCATCAACTAGCCAACCAATTCCACATAAACCACCTGTAAGTAGATAAAGTACGCCCATTCCTATGTGACCTAAATAGAATCTGTGAATACCTAAAAGCCCAAGAAAAAGCCATAAAACAACAGCAATCACCAAGCTTTTATCTGTTGGATTACTGTTTGAACTTGAATTTACGTTCACTGTTACATTAGAAGAGTTGCTTTTTGATTCTTCCATTAAAGTATTAGTTCCATTTGGATACTGAATCATAAAAATTTCAGACTTATTTTTTGAAAAAGTTGGACCACTTAGATTGTCGCAGTTTTTGTATTTTATTTCTGTTTGTCCAACTTCTAAAACTTTAGCCTGAATCTCTTGACCGTTTTTCAAGATAATAACATCGCAGTCCGTATTTAAGACTTTTTTAACCTGTTTCAGATTATTTATTTTCTCATTTTTAAAAATGTCTGAAGTTGTAGATGTTAATATGATGTCATTTGAATTAGAAGCAAAAAGTTCAAGATCATTATCCATTTGACTAGGAAGGCTCTCAATTTTATTTATTGCTAATTGGTCAACTAAGTTTTCGTTTTTTATGACTTTTTCATTTTTCGCTAATGATTTGTTTGATTTATGCCATTCAATGTGATAGCCTGACATATGGACTCTTTTTTCTACTGAGCAAGAGGCAAAAAGTAGCATTGCTGAAAGTATTGCAAGCGAAGTTATTTTTAAGTGTTTCATAAATTGTTTTTTGTAATTGTTTAAATTTTAATTTATTCTGTCCTGAAAATATTTTTTAGGTGGTTCTCTAGTGTTTTGCATTGTCGTCTTTTTAAAATGTACCATAACGGTGGCGGTAAGAAATCGTGCCGCATTACGAGTACAAATTTATCAAATTACACAGAACTATGAACGAAGATACAAACTTGAATAACCCACAGGCTGCGGCATGTTTTTTACCGCATGTTAGCTGCTGCCGTTTTATCTTTTTAGATATTGACGGTGTGATTGCTACTCCTGAAACTATTGAAGATGGGATGTGGGGTTTAACTCCTGAAAAACAAGATTTATTAGGATTGATAATTGAAAAAACGGGTGCAAAAATAGTGCTTAGCAGTAGTTGGAGAAAACATACAGTCGAAGATACTATTGAACACATGGAAGAACATGGATTTAGATTTTGTGATGAAATAGTAGGAGTTACTATTCGAGCTTATCATTATATTGAAAAAGGTATTCATTTATCAATTCCACGAGGCGTAGAAATAAAACAATGGATTGACACTAATGTTCATTCAAATAATGGCAAAGATTGGAATAGAAAGGTATTAGGCAAAGATTGGAGTTATGTGATTTTGGACGATGATTCTGATATGCTGTTAGAACATAAAGACAATTTTATACGATGTGATTCAATGGAAGGTTTAACTCTCGAACAGGCGAACAAAGCTATCGAGTTGCTTTCTTTCGGTTGCAGCTAACGTACGTGTATGTACACTGGTGTACATATCCACACTATAGATTTAGCTAGCTAAACTAATAAATTTATAATCACACTCGGTTGATTTACTGTTGTATGTGTAAATCCATGTGGTTTCAGTAGAGCTGATTCCAGATGATGAGGGTATTTGAGACTCATGTATTCTAAAATGGAATCTCACCTAGGAGAATCTTAGCGGCTAAAGGTTTTTGGAACATTGCTACGCGCTATCCAGCTGTGTTTTATCATTGGGGAACTAGGAGGTGAGTTAACCTGAAACCGACTGCATACTTAGAACCGTGTGAATAGAGAGGCTAGGGGTGAAATTTCCTTTGCTTGCTCTACTATCATCCGTTTAATTACGTTATTTCTAATTGATTATATCTTTCCTCAATTACATTATTATAGGCGATTTTCATTTCATCTGACAGGAATGATCGCTCAATCCAATCGGACGCATTTGATCTGTTTTTTATAATTCGATTGAAGGCCGATTTAATCTGTTTTGGAGTCAATCCCAATCCTTCTCCTAATTGTTTAAAATGTTCTCGTTTCAGTTTTTTTTTCTTTCCAACCAATGTCAATGCTAGCTCTTCAGTATCTTCAGGAAATACTATGGCAACATTTAATAGGTCGTAGGCAGGAGACAACGCCCAACCAAAATCATTCTCTATCATAGAGAAGTTCTTTAGGTGCATATCATTATTTCCAGTGAGAAATGAGAACAGAGCTAAGTCAAAGAAATAGGTTTTATCTAACAAAGTGTTACTCGAATAGTTCTCTAAGGCCTTTCCAACCTTTTCCATGGAGCCTTTATACTTATCATATGCTTCAGTGATTTGAAACATATCGATCATGTGAATTTTTTCTCCAGTTTTTGTTCGATCTATTCGTTTTGTTATGTAAGACAGTTCTCCAGAGAACAACCGAATCAATGATGACTGGACTACTTTAATTCCAAATACTTCTGCCATTCTCATGGTTACGTGTTCGTTCTCGGGCATTTCAGGAAATTTGTCAGAAGGTGGTTTGAAAATATAGTGCCCACCTAGCGCCCCAACCACAGTCAATCGCGCATTTGACTTCTCCTTGGTTTCTTTTACTAACGTCATGGATAGTTTGGGCTGAACACCAGGGATAGCAACACTTCGTTCTACCACGTTTTTTGCAAGTTCATCCATTTGATCAAGCGAATACTCTATTTCAGGCGGTGATGGCGTTCCAAAAAACTCCATTGAACACTTCTGGTGAAAGTCTTGTTCGTCTTCAATTGGCTCATAACAATATAAACATCTATGCTTCATTTTCTTCTGCAATTGGTTCCACACTCACTGCACCAATACAATTCTGACAACAAGCCAGCAGTAATCCCATGCGGTCATTTTTATTTATCTTCCAGTTTTCTGAAGCGATGTCTAATAACCATCCTTCTGGGATTAACCCTTCAAAAAAAGGAAAGAGTCGTTTATCAGTGTAGGCTTCATCGGAAACAGGCATTGTGAAAGTGATGAAGTCATTTGGATGAGTTTTTACATACTGTACATCATACTGAAATACATATTCGCCCTCATTTGTTTCTGTAACAATACCGGCCAAATGATCTTTATATAGCACCTTTCCTTGTCTCATTTATTCAAATCTTTACTATTAACCGGAGCGAGTTCATGTCCAAACATTTGAAGTACTAGATTGACCTTATCCATATTTAGATTCGTTTTACCTTGTTCGATTTTACGTACTACAGTCAATGCGACTCCTGCGCGTTCTGCGAACTCATCCTGAGTCAGATTAACTTGCTTTCTCCGATCTTTGACAAACTCTGATAATTGTCTCATTATATGCTTTTAAATATAGTTATGTTCAAATATACTAAATTATATGTAATTAGATATAATTCCGTTATAAAAAATCATTTTATACTCTTTAGCATATAATTAATGAATCGAATAAAGTCTATTAGGGTTCTTGAATGGCATACAACTTCCGTGTATGTGGAAAGTTCCACATATCCACACTGTATGTTTAGTGGCGCCAATCTAGTAAATAGTTTGTCGCACACCGTTGATGTTCTGTTCTATGTGTTTGTATCCTATGGTTTCAGTAGAGCTTATTCGAGATAATGATGGCCTCTGAGATTCATGTATTCTCATTTAACAGAATCTTAGCTGCTAAAGGTTTTTGGAACATTGCTACGCAGTATCCAACTATGATTTTCCCTTGGGAGTTAGGAGGTGAGTTAATTAAAACCGACCGCATACTAAGAGCCTTATGAATTGAGAGGTTGGCGGTGAAATTTCCTTTGATTACTCTACTGTGTTTAGTTTCTTTTGTGGGCTGATAAATTTTTGTAACACTCTGACTGAATTTACATCTAATGTTTTCCTCTTGTTTATTTAGCTTTTCGTCTTATCTCGATAGCTTTTTCATGTCCTTTTTTTTCAGGATTTCTTAAAGCATGGCGAATCACCCATTTTAGTTCGGTACTGGCATTCTCTAACCACTTTTCACAAATCCCCAAGACTAAATCTAAATGATCTTTGGCTATATCTCCCAAATGATTAGCGACACTTCTTCTTACGTACAAATCGGGATCATTTTTTAAATGTTCTAAAATAGCTAGGCTAGGATTTGGGTCTTTTACAAAGGAGTCAATTTTTGTAGACCAAGGCAACCTCGGTCTTGTACCTTCAGAACACAGCCGTCTTATGTGTGGGTCTTCGTCATTCATCCATTTATATAGAACTTGCATAGTTTTATGTTGCTCTTTAACAATAAAGGGCCGAATGGAATATTCACAGGAAAATCGTTTGGTTAATTCGTATTGCGCATTCATTGAAATTTCAAAAGAGTCAATTCCGTATTTAGCTACAAAATTGCAATGCGGCATATAAAATAGTACTGCAAGTCCATTACCGGCTGTCTCTTTTAATGGAGGAGTGAGGGACTCTAATAGGATAGCAATGGCCTCTGTATAGGATTCAGGTAAATGGGTGTTCATTGCATCCGCTATATGAGCACTTCTTTGAGTAATACTTAACGCATCAATACCATTCATGGCATCTTCAATGAACGCCTTCTTGTCGAATGTGGCATGAACATGATGCAAGTTTTTAGCTAACTGATTCACCGCCTCTTTATCCAAAACCATTTTTAAAGGAAATCCTTTTTGAATTGATTTTGGAGCATCAGGTATTTTTAATATATCCATTATTCTTTGTTCTTTGAGCTGAACGAATTTACATCATCAGTGTAATATTTTCACTTGCTTTTCCATTGCCTTAATCTTACGAGGGTGAGGGGTTCCATTCTCTACATAAAATTTTAACTCCTCCATAATATCTCCTATGAACTTTCCAAACCCTAGTCTAAGAAGAGGCCATAAGAGAAAACCAAAAAACTTAATGTCTGATCTGAATTTCCATGTCATTTCAGATTTACCTCCATCTATATTTTTTATTGAAAAATCAAGTGTATTGAACTTAACAGGAAAGAAGGAAGGAGTATCAAGAAAATCAATTCGAACAGTTGCCGTTTTATTCTCTTCACTATAGGCCAAGAACTGCTCCGAGGCTTTTATCCCTTTTCCATCTGAACTTAGTTCGCATACTCTCCCGTCTGATTGACTTCCTTCAAATGATTCGCCATTATTTTTAGCGAAAGAATGATTTACGGATGCCATCCATTTATAAGCATCATTAAATCCATGAGCAAATATTCCCCAGACCTTATCGGAATCGGCATTAACTATTGCTTTTTTTGTAAACTTGATCATAATATTTTGAATTTAGGGTCCTTAACTTGGTAACACTTGTAAGGCGTAATTTTAATTACGCATTTTGTTTTCGAGGATGTAAATTTCCAGTTTCGATATAATGTTTTAAATCTTCCAGCATGTCATTCGAAGATTTATTCAGCCAGCTTTTAACTTCCGCTACTTTCTCTTCAGGAATGCCATCTTTTAAATCCATGGTGACAGAAATAGAAGCTTTGGTTGTATTCTCGTCTATGATTTCGAGAGCCCACTCTGCCCCAGTTTTATTAGCAAAAGGAGGAGCTCCTGCCGTTACTGTATAGGATAAAATGAAGTTTTCGGAATCAAATAAATCAAGTGAATGTGTATTTGTACCACCTTCAAGTACAGTGTCTCTAGCTGAAAAATTAATTCCATCAAACTTGTTTTCACCAGAGGGTTTTGAATCTTTAAAAAACCTTGCCCAAACATAAATTTTATCAAATTGGAGGCCCATAACTTGCCAAATGTCATTGGCGTTTTTTTCTATAATAACTTCTGTTCTAATATCCATTTTGTACTATTTAATTAGCAATAGTTTGTATTGCCTTCTAGTATTTAGATGCATGAGATATACAGGTGTGACAAAAAAAGAGTACAAATTTTGATCTCTAGGAATAAATAGAAGTTAAGACAGGAATAAAATCAGATATTGAAAAGGTTTTTAATAGTTTGATCATTAATTATTTTGGTAATAACGGTTTCAGCATCGAATTCTGATTTACTAGGGTGACCTCTAAAAATTTCTACGTACTTCTGGTCAATCACCTCTCTCATTTCATCTTGATTTTCTGAAACAAAATCGCCTATTTGTTTCGTGTAGGACGGTTTTAAAATCATATTATTCTCGTTTAAGACGCCCGTTTTTAAGGCGCTCTTAGCCTTTTTTGTACATCTGCAAGGATTAGATTTATTGATCAGTCCGCATCTGTGTTCCATGTAATTGTGCAGTTCTTTTCTCGCTCTACTGAGTTTTACTCTAAAATTTTGGGGTGAAATATTAAAAATTTCAGCGCCTAAATTATGATCAATACCAAAAGACTCTCCCAGTAGATAGATCAGTCTTTGTTCGCGATCAAGGCAAATGAGCATAGCAGAGGTACATCTAAATTCAACCTCTCTCGTGTAGTCCTTTAATTCAAGCTCCTCTTCAGGTGTTAATTCTGGATCAGGAATAGCATTTAACTGTCTATCGTGCTCTTCGAAGCTTGGAAACGCATCTTCCTTCGCTTTCCTTTTTGATTGTAAAAACTCATTAAATACAATGCGATACAACCAGGTTCTGAATGCGCTTTTCCTTTTAAAAGTCGATAATTTGGTGATGACTTTTATGAGAACCTCTTGAGTTAAGTCAAGTGCATCTTCATTACTGTGTGTCATTTTCCATGCTACATTGTAAATGAAGGCTTGGTGAATATTTACAAGCGTGTTAAGAGCTTTAGAGTCTCCGTTAAGCACTTTGTCCACCAGAAGCAGGTTGTCCTTTTCCGAGTATTTATCTGATAATGGATTTTTCATAATTCTTCCTTTGTCTATTCCCTTAGATGTGTGAAAAAGTAATGTGTTACAAAAATGAAGTAGGTTTTTTAGTTAATCTTTAATTAAACACAATGAGTGAGTATGAGTAGTGGCTGAACCTAGGAAGCTATGACTTAATTTTATTGTGTACCTAGCATGGTCAGCTCTTTACTTGATGGGAAGTTAAGTAATTAATCTAGAGGATTGAAGCCCTTATGGGCTGGGTTAGCTTCCTGTACTATTAGTAAGTGGCATGGTTCCCAATGATGGGGTTAGAACAGAAGAAAGCGAGACTACAAAGCAGGGAGTCTGAACAACAGAACCCCTTAAATCGCTCATAAACTCCGTTAAGATGAAGTTAGAGGCAATAAACTTAATGCTAAGGTTGGATAGCTAGATATAATTAGCACGTTACGGAAAAGGCGGAAACGTTTTTTTAAAGGACAACCGAAATGACAGATAATGCAGAAACTTATTAGACTTAACGTAGCAATTTTAAGAATAACGATTAAACAACAGCGACATAAGGGAGGTAGCTCAACTCTTCACGCTTTGGGAATGATAGAAGAGGACCTTAGACACTACTGGTCATGGCCATCAAATTATTTTTTGAAATACTTTTGTATTAATGTGAATAATTCGTCTTTGTTAATTGGTTTTGATATGTAATCATTGCATCCTGATTTAATTAGCCCCTCTTTGTCTGTAGATAGTACTAAGCCTGTCTGTGCTATTATAATAACATCTTTGTTGAATTGTCGGATTTGTCTGGTTACTTCGTCTCCGTTGAGTTCAGGCATTTGAATATCCATCAGAATTAAACCAATGTCAGGATTATTGCGACAAATATCTATGGCTTCAGTACCAGTTCTTGCTCTAAAGACTTTTTCACTATATCCTTTAACTATGATTGACAAAAACATTGCCGACATTTCATCATCCTCGGCAATTAATATCTTTAGACCAGAAACTTCGTGATTAATTTTTATTTCAGGAACGCTTTCCTCTTTATTTTCAGTTCGATAGGGTAATGTAAAATATAAGATGGTTCCTTTCCCTTCTTCGCTTTCCACCCAAATTTTTCCACCAAGCAATTCCACATACGCTTTAGAGATTGATAAGCCTAAACCTGCTCCTTGATATGCCATTTTACCGGAAATATCAGCTTGTATAAAGCGGTCAAATATGGCTAATTGTCTGTCTTTTGGAATTCCAATTCCTGTATCTTTTACGTAAAACTCTAATTCTGCAGGCTGACTTCCTGTCTTTAGTATATATCCCAACTCTATTGTCCCCTCCTTGGTAAACTTGATAGCGTTTTTTACAAGGTTGGTAAGAATACCATATATTTTTTCACTGTCTGATTGAATGAAAGCTTCTTTTCCTATTAATGGTTTTTTGATTAATAAATTCATTCCTTTTCCTTCAACCTCGGGTTTAAAGAATGAGTAGACAAAGTCGATTTGTTCGTTAATATTAGCTTCCTTCATATTAACCTCCATTAGGCCTGACTCGATTTTTGAGATACTAATAATATCATTAATAGTATTCAGCATACGGTGACCACTTTTCTCAATAATGCGGATATAATCTTGTTGCTCCTCACCACTAAGATTTGGAGTTTTAAGCAATTCAGAAAAACCAAGAATACCATTCATTGGTGTCCGAATTTCATGGCTCATATTGGCTAAAAAGGCAGTCTTTAACCAGTCACTTTCTTCCGCTTTTTCTTTTGCATTAACTAATTCGAGTTCGCGCTTTTCCTTTTCGTTATTTTGAAATTCGAGTTCTTTATTGGCAATACCCAACTCAACTGAACGTTTTTCCTTTTCATCGTTCTGGAAAGCAAGTTCTTTGTTGGCAATAACCAGTTCTGCCGCTCTCTTGTCTTTCTCATCATTTTGAAAAGCAAGTTCTTGAGTACGAATTTTTACTTTGTATTCTAAGTTTTCTTTGTATTCGTTAAGGATGGTAATATCTTGTCCTACTCCAAGTACACCAACAATTTCACCAGTTGCAGCTCTACGCGTAGATGAGTTGAGTAAAACCATTACACGCTTACCGTCTTTAGTAAATAGAGGGAATTCGTAGTTGGCCGTTTCTTTTCCTTTTAAAGCATTGTCTAACACCTGTTTTACAGCATCTCTGTAATCTTCAGTAATATAGGTTTCTACTAAATCTTTACCCAAGACCTCTTCTTTTTTGAATCCAGTAATTTTTTCAGAAGTCTCGTTCCATTCGTTTACCAATCCCTTACTGTCAATGCCGAAAATTGGTGCATTGGCCGTTTCAATAAACTGCCGCAGTTCCTTGGCCACAGACTCTGATTCTGTTCGCAGTTTATCAATTTCCGAAATATCCTGTCCTACTCCAAGCACGCCAACAATTTCTCCTTCTACATTTCTACGTGTAGAGGAGTTGAGCAGTACCATTACCCGCTTATCATCTTTAGTAAATAGAGGGAATTCGTAGTTGGCCGTTTCTTTTCCTTTTAAAGCATTGTCTAAGACGAGTTTTACAGCATCTCTATAATCTTCAGTAATATAGGTTTCTACTAAATCTTTACCCAAGACCTCTTCTTTTTTGAATCCAGTAATTTTTTCAGAAGCCTCGTTCCATTCGTTTACCAATCCTTTACTGTCAATGCCGAAAATTGGTGCATTGGCCGTTTCAATAAACTGTCGCAGTTCCTTGGCCACAGACTCTGATTCTGTTCGCAGTTTATCAATTTCTGAAATATCCTGTCCTACTCCAAGAACACCAACAATTTCACCAGCTGCGTCTCTACGTGTAGAAGAGTTGAGCAGTACCATTACCCGCTTGTCATCTTTAGTAAATAGAGGGAACTCATAGTTGGCCGTTTCTTTTCCTTTTAAAGCATTATCTAGGACTAGTTTCACAGCATCTCTGTAATCTTCAGTAATATAGGTTTCTACTAAATCTTTACCCAAGACCTCTTCTTTTTTGAATCCAGTAATTTTTTCAGAAGCCTCGTTCCATTCGTTTACCA
>Ga0208903_1002081_pt1 | contig 10259 bp, 12 predicted proteins | sample AntAceMetag02UKJ_FD_184769 | JGI IMG/M metagenome (GOLD analysis project Ga0208903, IMG submission 184769) | Saline lake microbial communities from Ace Lake, Antarctica - Antarctic Ace Lake Metagenome 02UKJ (SPAdes) (version 2) | ecosystem: Environmental > Aquatic > Non-marine Saline and...
CCCGGAGCCGTGGAAGCGTCGTGATGACATCGTGCGCCGGTACAGCGAGATTCCGTTGCACGAGTTCTGCCGGTATCACCTGAACATGTGGGTTGAGCCGGATGAGGAACGGTGGCTGCCGCCTGGCGTGTGGGACGACCTACATAACGACCAGTCCGTTGCCGACAAGACGGCTATCGTCCTCGGGTTCGACGGGTCGTACTCCGGGGACTCGACTGCGCTGGTCGCAGCCACGGTGGAGGAGGTGCCGCACCTGTTTGTGCTTGGCCTGTGGGAGCATCCGGGTGGGTCGCAACGGTGGGAGGTTCCGATTGACGAGGTGGATGCTGCGGTGCATGCAGCGTTCCGTCAGTTTGATGTGAAGGAGATGAGCGCGGACCCGCCGTATTGGGCGCAGCAGCTCCAGCAGTGGGCCGACGCCTATGGGCCTGAGCGGGTGCTGGCGTTCAACACGGGCGTGCGGAAGCGGATGGCTGCGGCCTGCTCATCCTTCTACCAAGCGGCGACGACTGAGGGCTTATCCCACGATGGGCATCCGGGTCTAGCACGCCATTGCTCCAACGCCGTTCTCAAAGAGACGGCGCAGGGCGCGTACATCACCAAAGAAGATAAGTCGTCACCGAAGAAGATTGACGCCGCTATCGGCGCGGTTATTGCATGGAATCGTGCTAGGTGGCACTACGATAATCCGGTGAAGCCCGTGACGGCAGGAGTGTTCTTCTCATGATTAGCGTGACGTTGCAGGCGGTCGGTATCCTGATGGTTGCTGTAGGTGCATGGCTGTTTGCGCCTGCCGCTGGACTTATCGTTGGCGGGCTGGGCGTGCTGGCGTTCGGGTTGGCGACTGAAAGGTCGGCGTAATGCTAGGACGGCTACTCAACCCCTCTGAAACACGCGGAGGGTTCCAACAGTTGTGGGGATCCGGCGCACTGTTCGCCCGTCAGACCGCATCGGGAACGTCCGTCACGCAGGACACGTCACTAAAAATGTCTGCCGTGTATGCGGCGGTCCGTCTCATCTCCGACACTGTCTCGACTCTGCCGGTAGACCAGTTCATCCGTCTCGAAGGGTCGCGGGTTCCGTTCCGTCCGCGTGAGCAGTGGATTACCTCACCTTCGACCGAGCTGCCCCGCACCACATTTTGGCAGCAGGTCATGGTCAGCCTGTTGCTTGACGGCAACGCTTTCGTCCATGTCCGTCGTCAGGGCGACGGTCAGGTCATCGACCTGTCTGTTCTCAACCCGAAGAAGGTCATGCCGATTCGCAGGGACGACGGGCAGATTGAGTACCGGACCGGGTACGGCAATGCGGTGCTGGGGTCGAATGATGTGCTGCACCTGACGGAACTGCTGCTGCCCGGCGACCTTCGGGGTGTGTCGCGTATTGAGCAGGCGTCAGAGTCGCTTGGTTTGGGTATGGCGCTGGAGGAGTATGCGGCCCGGTTCTTCGGCAACGGCGCGTATGCCGGTGGCATCATCGAGTGGCCGGGTGAGATTTCCGAAGACCAGGCACGGACGCTGGTGGACTCGTGGGAGTCCGGCCATAAGGGTCTGCGCCGTTCGCACCGTCCTGCCGTCCTGTATGGCGGTGCGAAGTTTCAGCAGGCGACGGTGGACCCGACACAGTCGCAGCTCATTGAGGAGCGCAGATTTGCGATTGAGGAAGTAAGCAGGATTTTCAGGGTGCCTCAGTTCATGCTTGGGGTTGCGTCGCCGGGGTCGGTTTCGTATTCGAGCGTTGAGCAGCAGCAACTGTTTTTTGCGCAGCACACGATTCAGCCTTACGTTCAGAAGTTGGAGGATGCGTTTTCTGCGCTGCTGATGAATGACAGGTCGTTCCTGAAGTTCAACCTGAACTCACTGATCCGCGCAGATTTTGCTACCCGCATGGCAGGCTATTCGTCGGCGCTTGCGGCAGGATGGATGAGCGTCAACGACGTGCGTTCGCTGGAGGATTTGCGTCCGGTGGACGAGGGCGGTCAGTATCGGGTGCCGTTGCAGAACGTCCCGTTGACGGATGCGCCGGTCGTCACCATCGGTGAGAAGGCGAAGGCGGCGCAGGCGCTTACGTCCGCAGGGTTCACGGGCGACTCGGTCGCGTCGCTTCTTGGCCTTGACGTTCAGCATTCCGGCCTCGCGTCCGTGCAGGTCCAGCCGACGCCGGAGGCTGGGGAGTGAGCATCGACACGTTTGAGGATGAGCGTGGGTACGATGACGTTATGGACAAGGAGTACGGCATGGAGGTCACACCGGTTGCGTCTCGCGTCAAGGGGTCGGACGTGGAGTTCCGTTCGTTCACTGGTGAGCTGCGGCAGGAAGGCGACGGCAACACGTTCGTCGGGTATGCGGCAGTGTTCAACAGTCCTTCGGAGCCGCTGCCGTTTATTGAGCGGATCGCACCGGGCGCGTTCTCGAAGTCGTTGCGGTCGCGAAAGCAGGACATCCGGCTGTACGTCAACCACGACTCAAACTTGGTGCTGGCGTCGCGCCGGTCGGGAAGCCTCCGCCTGTCTGAGGACGAGCGTGGCCTTCGGGTCGAAGCGGACCTGCCGGACACGACCGCAGGCCGGGACATCCGCGAACTGATGCGTACCGGTGTGGTGGACAAAATGTCGTTCGGGTTCCAGGTGGACCGCCGCGGGGACATGTGGTCGGAGGACGGGCGTGAGCGGACCCTCACGTCGTTGCGTCTGTTCGAGGTGTCGGTCGTGACCGGCTTTCCCGCATACGAGGCGACGATGGCGTCTGTCCGGTCGCTAGAGAAACTGTCGGCGCGAACGGGCATGGCATTAGACGAACTGTCGGAAGCGCTTGACCTTCTTGCGGACGGTGCAGAACTTCCGCAGGACAAAGTTGACCTGCTGCTGGATGCAATCAAGAGTTCGACGCCGCAGCCTGAGCCTGCCCCGGTGAACCTGCTGGCGTTGAAGGCGAAGCAGACTGACCTGCTCGCGAAGAAGGTTTGGTAGGTCGGTCCTGTAGCATCGTGCTACGCGCCCTAACCACGGGACCGGCACGCCCTATTCACGGGACGCCTCAGAACATAACCCGAACGTCCGTGAAAGGACACCTAACTATGCGTGATTACATCAACCGTCAGGCCGAAGAGCGTGGCCGGGTTTGGGAAGAGGCAAAGGCCCTTCTCGAAACTGCTGCCACCGAAGGCCGTGATCTCTCCGGTGAGGAGAGCGAGAAGTACGACCGGCTGAACGTTGAGCTGGACGGCCGTGCGGCAGTCATCGACCGTATGAAGTCGGACCTTGAGCGTGAGGAGCGGGCCGCAGAGATGCGTCTGCCCGAGCCGAAGGCACAGGTCCGCGAGGTTGAGTCCGACGCCGACATCATCCGTCAGCTTGTGCAGGGCGAAATCCGTCGTGCCAACTTCGAGCGTCGTGACCTCGTCACGAACGTTGCCGGAGATGGCCCGGAGATTGTCCCGCAGGGCTTCTACGACGTTCTGCAGCGCAAGCTGGAGTACGCCGGTCCGATGACGATGGAGGACGCTGTTACGGTCCTTCGCACCGACTCGGGCAACGACATCAAGGTTCCTGTCGAGTCCAGCCGTTCCGCTGCTACTGCTACGGCAGAGGCCGCTACGTTCGGTGAGTCGGACCCGCAGTTCACGACCCTTACGCTCCGCGCACACAAGTTCGGTGCGCTCGTGCAGATTTCTGCCGAGCTGCTGAACGAGTCAGGCGTGGACCTGGTCGGTTACCTGTCGGACCAGTTCGCTGTTGCGCTGGGTACTGCGGTGAACGCGCCGCTGACCCTTGGCACCGGCACCGTCGAGCCTGCCGGGATTGTCCCCGGTTCGGGCCTTGGTAAGACCGGTGGCACCGGAGTCGTTGGTGCGTTTACGTTCACCGACTTGGTGGACCTCGCGCACTCGGTTGACTCGGCGTACGCCCGTCGTCCGAAGGCTGGTTGGATGCTCAACCGTGCGACGCTCGGTAAGGTTCGTTCGCTTCAGGATGGTGCAGGCAACTTCGTGTACGCGGTGAACGTGACCGGACCGGACCAGCTCCTTGGTTACTCCGTGTACGAGAACCCGGACGTGGTTGCTGTCGCTCTTGGTGCGAAGTCTGTTCTCTTCGGGGATCTTGGGGCCTATCACACAAGAATCGTCGGTTCCGGCATTGAGGTTGCTCGCAGCGATGACTTCGCGTTCGCGAACGACCTGGTCACGTTCCGTGCGAACATCCGTCTGGATGGTGCGCTCGGTGGTGGCGGCACCGCTGCGGTCAAGCACTTCATCGGTAACGCCGCGTAACAGCAGTAATTTCTGGGGCGGGCTAGCAGCGCAGGTCTAGCCCGCCCCGGAACCTGCGACCTGCGTTGGAGGAAATGATGGGTAAGCCTGCGCGTAATCCCCGTGTGTTCTGGTTCTCGAACTCCCCTGAAGCGCCTACCGGTTACGGTACGCAGTCCGCTCAGGTGCTTCGTAGGTTGAAGAAGGCCGGTCACGATACGGCTGTCCACACCAACTACGGTCACTATCTCGGTGTCGGCAAGTGGCACGGCATCCCGATTTATCCTGCCGGGCACGACTTGTATTCGCAGGACAACATTTACGGGCATTGGCTTGACTTCACTAAGCAGTCTGATGACCCGACGGTGATGGTGACGCTCGCCGACGTGTGGGTGTTGACGAACCCGAACCTGTCGAAAGTGCCGAACATCCTGTCGTGGGTTCCTATCGACCACATGAACGTTGTGCCGGAGGTTGAGGCGTGGCTGCGCAAGCCGAACGTGACGCCGGTCGCTATGTCGAAGCATGGGCTGGAGGCTTGCGCCCGTAAGGACATTGAGGCGGTCTACGTTCCGCACGCTTTGGAGAAGCATTGGAAGCCGACGCCGGATGAAGATCCGTGGCCGGGCAGGTTTGTGGTGACGATGCCGCAGGCGAACAAGGGTGTGATGCCCAACCGCAAGCAGTGGGGCGAGAACCTGATGGCGTTTGCCGTGTTTGCTAAGAACCATCCCGACGCGCTTCTGTATCTGCATACGGAGGCTCGCCCGCCGCACGGCATTGACCTTGTGTCGCTGGTGGAGTCGTGCGGTATCGACAAGAGCCAGGTCACGTTCGCAGACCAGTACGACCACCGTATGGGTGTGCCGGATGACGTGATGGCCCGCATCTACACTCGGACAGACGTGCTGCTGCATGCGTCTGCCGGAGAAGGATTTGGGCTGCCGGTCATAGAGGCGCAGGCGTGCGGAACTCGCGTGATCGTGTCCAACTTTTCTGCTCAGCCGGAACTGGTCGGAGATGGTGTGGCTGTCGCTGTTCAGCCGCAGTGGAATCCAACGCAACGCGGCTGGTTCTGCACACCGCAGATTGCGTCTATCGTTGAGGCGCTTGAAGCGATGTATCAGACAGGCGGGGGCCATTCGCAGGATGCTGTGGACTTCGCGCAGCAGTATTCGGCTGACCGGGTCTTTGCTGAATGTTGGGTGCCTCTGCTGGAGGTCTTTTCGTGAGGGTGGGTGTCGGCCCCGTGCTGACGATGCGCCTGCGCTGCCGAGGCTGAATCCGGAGAGTACGGTCGCATCAACTAGTGGGACTGTAGACTCAGCTAGCCCGGAGGTTATCCATGTCAAACTACGCCACACTGGCACAGGTCAAATCTGCGCTGCGTATCGCCGACGAGATTGACGACAGCCTCATCACTGCGTCTATTGAGGCTGCGTCCCGGTTCATCGACGGATACTGCCAGCGTTCCTTCACCGTCGCCGCGGGCACCACCTCACAAGACTACGTCCCGTCAGGCCGCTACGAACCCCTTTACATCGACGACGCGACAACCATCCTGTCGGTGAAGATTGACGATGACTTGGACTACTCGTTTGCCACCACGCTGACGACGGACGTGGACTATCAGAAGGAACCAATCAGGCCGACTCGCGACGGCCTTGCGTTCCCGTACTACCGTCTCATGCCTGTCGAAGATGGCTACTGGCCCACATGGATGCAGCGTGCGACTGTCCGTGTGGAGGCAACCTACGGGTGGGTCGCTGTCCCTGACGCTGTCAAGACGGCGTGCATTTTTCAGGCTTCACGGCTTTACACGCGGTTTTCATCCCCGGTTGGCGTCGTCTCGTTCGGCGACATGGGAGCCATTCGGGTGTCACGGTTCGTTGACCCTGACGTTGAGCTGCTCCTTACGCCGTACCGAAAGTTGCGTTTCTGATGGCAGAACTTTCTGCGATACGGACCGCACTCGGCACTGCGATGGCGACCGTCCCGAACCTTCGCATCCGTCCATTCATTCCGGCGCTCGTGACACCGCCGATGGCGGTCGTGCAGCCACAGCAGATTGAGTACGACCTGAACGCGAACCGTGGGGTCGCCCGCTATTTGTTTACCGTCACCGTGTTTGTCGTAAAGGCAGATGACCGGTCGGCACAGGTCAAGGTGGACCCGTTCGTGGGCACGTCCGGGTCGTCGTCGGTGAAGGCCGCTATCGAACTGGACCGGACTTTGGGTGGCGTGGTGGATACCTGCCGGGTCGTGTCCGTCTCCAACTATTCCTCGTCTGATGCTAATGACGTCCTGTACCTTGCGGTGGACTTCGAGGTGGAGGTTTACGCGTGACGTTCAAGGTTGTTTCTGATCGGCTGCCGTGGGCTGCCGGTGCGGTCATTGACGGTGGCGTGTTGGCGGGGTGTAACATCGGAGCGCTGGTTGAAGGTGGACACCTGAAGCCGGTGCCGGACAAAACCATACATAAGCAGAGTCCGGCTAAGCCGGTAGAGACGGCTGACGAGCCGAAGGAGCTGTAGACATGGCGAGAATCGTGCTGACGGACGTCGGCGTCATCATCAACAGCGTGGACCTTTCGGACCACGTTGCTTCGGTGACCATCAATCAGAACGTGGATGCTGTCGAGACGACCGCGTTCGGTGACAACGGGCGCACCCGTGTCGGCGGGCTCGAGGACTCGTCCATCACACTTGACTTCCACCAGGACTTCGCTGCTGGCGAGGTTGACGCGACCATCGCGCCGCTCGTCGGGACCGTGACGACGTTCGACATTGGCCCGCTCGGGACCGCTGTGGCAGCGTCGGGTACGGCACCGCGCTACACCGGCACCGTCCTTCTGACGGAGTGGACGCCGCTGAACGGTGCTGTGGGCGACCTGTCCACCGCTTCCGTGACGTGGCCTGTCTCCGGCGCCGTCGCCCGCGGTACCGGCGCCTGATCATCTAACCGCATAGGAGGTTCCTGCGCATGGCTGTATCCCTTTCGTGCAAAGTGTGGATCGACGGCTCAGAACACGAGTACCCGGTTTCACCGAAGGTTGAGGTTGAGTTTGAGCGTAAGTTCGGCATGGGTATCGGCAAGGCGTTCAACGAGCAGAAGCGTGAGCATCAGCACTACCTGTCGTATCTTGCGATGAAGGCGTCGGGTGCTGTGGTGAAGCCGTTCGACGGTTGGCTTGACACGGTTGAGAACACGGAAGTGCTGGTGGCTGAGGACCCTCTTTGATAGGCAGTCGCTGACGTGGACGGTTGCGGCGGTTGCCGTAGAGACTGGTATCGCACCGTCTGAGCTGCTGGCTGATAGTTGGATGTTGCGTGCGATGGTGGCGTACATGGACAATCGGGCCAGGGAGCGCCGTAAAGGCTGATTCTGCTACTTGACTTCCCTGTAAGCACGCATTACACTTGGGGCATGGAGACGATTAGGGACACAGGCCAAACCTCACGCAGCATGCGTTGGGGCGTATGGGTCGATGTTCCCATCGTCATGCGCGCGACTGGCATCTGCGTCTGCGGCGACCTGCACGGACAGTTCCCCAAGTGCATCGGGTCCGGTGCGAACACTCGCCCGCCGTCACGACGCAAGACCGCTCGCGAGGCTCCCGACCATCCGGTGTCCCGCATCGCTCAGGAAATCTTCCCTCTGCCTAAGCGCCGTCTGCCCGTCGCCATCCCGCAGCAGAAGATTGACGCCTGTGGCGACTGCCGTCCGGTTGAGCAGGCGTTCTACTACTGCCCGACACATCGCACGCAGGCCGTCCGGAACGTCGTCCTTGCCGGTCGCAAGTCCGGCGGGGTCATCAGCCTGCATATGATGATGGCGGACAACGGGTTCGACATCTGCTCCTAGTACCCTTGCCGGGTCAGGAGCATCGCCATGTCAGCGTCTTCAATCAGTAGCAGGGACCTTGAGCGTGCCATCCCCGGCCTGAACCAGTTTCTTAGAGACGCGAACAAGTTGGGCAAAGAGTTCAACGTGGAACTGCGCAAGGCTTCCGTTGACGTTGCGAACCATGTGGTCAAGCGGGCGCAGGCTAAGGCGTCCACTCCGCAGGAGCGGCTGGTTGCTCAGGCGTTGCAGGCGCGTCCTGATCGCATCCCAAAGATTCGGGTCAACTCGTCTCGCGGGTTTGCGTCGAAGTCACGTCCGAACCGTAGGCGCAGCCAAGCGGCGAAGGTCAAGGCCATTGACGTGTGGTTCGGCATTGAGTTTGGTGGTGGCAAGTACGGCAAGGGGAACCCTAAGCCGAGCATCAACTATCGGGATGGTGTGACTCGCGGTGGCATCCATGCGTACACTACGCAGTTCAAGCCGCACCGTGGCAATCAAGGGTATTTCTTCTATCCGACGGTCCGTGAAGAAGGGCCGAAGATTGAGCGGCTGTACGGTGAGGCTGTTCAGCGTGTGCTGAAGCAGTTTGGGAAGGGACGCTAATGGCTCCGGTCGGGCGCGTATTCGCCATCAACCTTCTTGCTAACAGCAAGCCCGCCGAGAATGCGTTCGCACGGGTAGGTCAGTCTGCTGGGCGTATCTCGACGCCGATGCAGATTGCTGCCGGTGCGATCACGGCAGTGTTTGCCGCGTCGCTTGCCGTAGCAACAAAGGTCACGAAGGCACTGTTTGACCTCGGCCAAGAGTTTGACGACGTGTACGACACCATCCGTATTCAGACGGGCATCACCGGGCAGGCGTTTGAGGGTTTGCAGGAGTCGTTCCGTGACGTTGCCGTGTGGGTCCCAAACGACTTTGCCGACATTGGTACCGCCATTCAGGACTTGAACACTCGGCTGGGGCTGACAGGCAACCCGCTGGAAGAAATGGCTATCCAGCTCCTGACGGTAACCCGTCTGATGGGTGGCGACATTCAGTCGAACGTGCGTGTCGCTACCCGTCTGTTCGGTGACTTTAGTGTGAAGGCTGAGGACCAGGCGGAGACGTTGGACATGCTGTTTCGTGCGTCGCAGGCGTCCGGTCAGGGGTTTGCGACGCTTGCGGATCAGACGGTGAACTACGGTGCTGACCTGCGTGCGTTGGGGTTTGATCTCCCGCAGGCGGTTTCCGCGTTGGCGCTGTTTGAGCGGACGGGTGTGAACACGGAGACGGTCATGTCCGGTCTGCGTCTTGCCGTGTCGAACCTTGCGAAGAACGGCGAGGACATTCCTACCGCGTTCTCGGGCGCTATCACTACCATTCGTGATGCAGCTACGGAGTCGGAAGCGTTTGGTGTTGCCGTCGAACTGGTCGGCACAAGGTATGCATCAAACTTCTTGGACACGATTCGTGGCGGTAAGTTTGACCTTGACACGTTCGTAGAGCAGATTACGCAAGGGTCGGAGACTATCCAGGGGGCCGCTGCAGATACGGACGGGTTCCGCGAGTCGTGGCAGAACTTCAAGAACTATCTGAAGATTACGCTGGAGCCTGCTGCTGCCGCTGTCTTTGAGAACTTGGAACTGCTGGTTGGGCAGTTGAGGCCTGCTGCCGACAACATCGTCAAAGCGTTTGAGGAGGACGGGCTGCAGGGTGCGTTGGAGCAGTTGGCTGAGGAGTGGGACAAGATTTACACGGAAAGGATTCAGCCGCTGTTTATCAAGTTCCTTGCGTTCCTTGACGAGACGGTGAAGCCGATTGCGTTGGAGATTGGTAGCGCTATCGGTGCGGCTATCGCAGCAGGAATGTGGTCGGCGTTCAAGTCGGGTGTGTCTAACCTGTTCAGCTCGAATGCGAGGGACCGGATTTTTGCTGCGATTGGTAACACTGAGGCGGTGAGTGCTCTGAAGTTGGCTCCGAACCGTGCGTTGGAGTCGCTGCGGAACCTTGGCAACCTGGGGCTGCCGGCGTATGGCGGGCCGGTCACACCGTTTACGCCGAATGCTTCTGGCCCAAACAACATTTTTGGGGACGTCCGTATGGCGGAAGGCGGCGTCGTATCTAGCGCCACCCTCGCCCTCATCGGTGAGGCGGGACCGGAAGCAGTCATTCCTCTTGACCGTCTG
>Ga0208903_1002088_pt1 | contig 10245 bp, 13 predicted proteins | sample AntAceMetag02UKJ_FD_184769 | JGI IMG/M metagenome (GOLD analysis project Ga0208903, IMG submission 184769) | Saline lake microbial communities from Ace Lake, Antarctica - Antarctic Ace Lake Metagenome 02UKJ (SPAdes) (version 2) | ecosystem: Environmental > Aquatic > Non-marine Saline and...
CGATGGATGAGCGCGATCTGATCACCACGGAACAGGTCGGCAACGAACTCAAGGAGTTGACCCGGTGGTGGCACCCTTTCGACCCGGCAACTGCGACCGAGACCTATCTCAAGTATCGACACTCGGGCGTGGAGCTGTATGCGGAGGCGTTGAGCGTGTTGCTTTCGGCCCCGAGGGAACTTAAGACGCGGGCTCCGAAGTTTTGGGATTCATTCTTTGGCTACCTGGACCGCTCACCCGAGGCAAAGCAGGAATTTTTCTCAACGTGGGATTTCCTCAACAGGCCTTATCGGCAGGTGATCGAGAAGCGCCGGAATAAGCGCCTCGCTGGCTACGCAACGGGCGATGAGCTCATGAAGGATGCCATGGAGCAGCGGAAGAACCGCAACAACAATTGGACGGGGTTGAATGACCGCATCCGGACGGAGTTCTGGGATGTTTACTGGCCTATCGTGAAGCGCGCCAAAGAGGCGAAGCGCGCGGGCAACCAGGTGAATCCCAATTTCGACCCGGAGAAGTTCTTCGACGAGCATCCTTTTGCCGAGGGCGGGATCTACAAGTTCATTCAGGATGTCCACGAGAAGGTGGTGCGGCCCCTTGAGGAACGGGAGATTTCCACGCATCAACTCGGGGAGTTTCTGGAGATCAACCGGGTGGCAAACGAGGCGTGGGTCGATCCGGAGACCGGCCAGCGCGGCGGGCGGGCCAGCCTGGCGAATCCGGGCGGCGAGACGACGGCGACGGCGCGGAAGGCTTTGATGGAGATGAGGGTGAGGCTCGGGATGGAGACCATGACTCATCTGGAGTTCTACGCGCGGAAGTTTCAGGATCAGGTCTTCAAGGTCATGCGCGATGCAAAGGGAGCGGGGCTCCTGGGGGATGATCTCTGGGAGCTGATCCAGAAAAACCGCTACAATTATGCGGCGTTTGTGTCGCTGAATCACGTCTCTGACCGGGTAAGCGGGGCGATCAAGGCGCAGTTTGGCACGCTTACCGATACGGCCAACCCGTTCACTTCTTCAGTGCTCAAGATGGCCTCGGTCAAGCGGGCGATCCAAGAGAACCAGGCGAAGATGACGACGGTCGGGTTTATGAACGAGTTCGCTCCCGACGAGATCAAGCCCGCCCCGTTGGTATGGAACGGTCGAGGACAATCCCCGAAAGCGCCGGAAGATCCGGATCTCGGGTTGATCGAGATGCGGGTCGACGGCAAGGCCAAGGGGTATCATGTGCCGAAGGATGTTGCGGAGATGTTCGAGCAATTAACTCCGGGCCGTGTGAATGCGGTGTTGGGGACGATGAATCTGCTTTTCCGCCAGTATTTGTATCCGCTCATCATTACTTACAATTCTTACTTTCAGCTGATCTCGTCGCCAAACAAGGATGTGCAGCGCGCGCTCGTGAATATGCCCGGCGGGCAATTGAAGATGACAGGGAAGACTCTCGTCAACTACAAGCGCCTGATAGGCGATCTGTTTGGCCGGGAAGCCCTGAACGCGGAAATTCCGGAGAGCCTTCAGGCCACGCGGGATTTCCTGAAAGGCCGCCCGAACCCTCTGATCTCGGAGATGCTGGAGTTGAATATGCTGGGCTCGCCGATGGAAGCATTCTCGGCGTTGCCCCGGAACGACCAAGAGTCCTTCACGGCCATCCTGGAGAAATTTCGGGTGATCCCGGAGGCGCCGAAGGGCCGCATTCTCTCATCGCTCGGCGGGCGGGCCGTGCGAAAGCTGGGGAAGGGGATCGAGTTCGCGGGGGTGACATTCGAAATGCTCCCAAAAGTCGAGGGATACCGGATACTGACGCGGGATCTGGGCTGGCCCAAGGAGAGGGCGGGGCATTATGTGAGGAATTACATCGGGGTACCGAATTTCCGGGCCAAGGGGAAGCATACTGATTCCTTGCAGGGGCTGTTACCGTTCTGGAATGTGTTCCAGCGGGGACTTGTCTCCGATATGAACCTCGCCTTAGCCGGATCGAAGGCGCGGGTTGGCGCTGGGAAGCGCGGCGGGAGCCGGACGGCGTGGTGGATGCGATTTGCCGGGATCGTTGGAGTGCCGACGATGCTCCAAGTGCTTGCGGAGATGGGGATCTTCGGCGAGGAGTTGCAGCACTGGTATGAGGGGAAATCCGAATACACGAAAACGAACTATCTGGTCGTCCCGTTGGGCTGGTCTAAGGATGAGGGTGACTTTGGGAAGAAGCCGGTCGGAATCCGTGTGCCCCTGGATGAAACTCACCGGTTGTTGCGCGGCATCGTTCGCAAAGCGATGCTCTCGGCGTGGTCTGCGGCAGAAGGGAAGGAACGAGACCACAGCCCGTCGCAGATTCTTTCCTTCGGGGCGGGCCAGATACCCGGACTGAACCCGATAGCCAGCATCCCGGCGAAATGGGTTACCTACCTGAGCGGCGGCAATCCGACCGATGATTTCCGTGATCAGCAGATCATTGGCCGCGCGGAACGGGCGGCTGGAGGCTGGCCTGCACTGAAAGATATGATTGTATGGACCGCCGGGGCTACCGCGGTGACGAATTTCGTCCGTTACAACCCAGAGGCCAGAACAACAACCGAAGCGGTGATCTCGGGCATCCCCGGCCTAAACCGGCTTCTTGATTTCTCGGATTATGGCTACCGGGAGCAGCAAAACTACGAGATCACCCAGGAAGAGGCCGCGCGCGCACGGGTGCGGCTAGGGATGGGCGAAACCGCCCAACAATTGGCTGGTGAATACTTCGGGCTCGGGAGAATCCCCAATGACAAGAAGACTCCCAATCAAATGCAGCGGTATAAACTACTGAACGCCTGGCATCGGGAGATTTACACTCCGGTTTACGAGGGGCTATTGATGGAGGACATCTCCCCGGAAGCAGCGGAAAGCCTGAATAAAACGCTTGAGTCGGCTAGTCAGGCGTTTGCGGATTAGAGGCCCGCAAAAGCCCCCGCTCCTCGAAAGGTGCGGGGGCTGAAAGAATTGGAAGCTTGATGGAAATTTATTTTGATCATAATGAAATGGTCGGCAAAATCCCCAGGTAGCGCGCATAGTTTTTGCGGCAAACCTCGGGCGAGTTGCCGAGGAATGCGGCTGCGGCCTCAATCGAGTCGGTCTGGGTGAGGATCGCCGATCCGGCGTGTTTGCGCAGCTCGTAGGAGGTCTTTGTCGCCTCTGAGTGGACGTGGGGCCGGACGAGCGCCGAAAGTGCCCGATATAGAAGGGAATGCGCCGGGCCGCCCGCTCGTCGGCGTGTGTCCTCGCGAAGAATGATGTATTCGTCGGGGTCCGACTCGCCGGCACCCCGCACCAGGCGCTCCAGTGTTTCGAGGTGGATGGGCACCTCTCTGGAGGTTTTTGGGCGATAGTCTTCCCTGGGGCGGATCGCCAGGATGGCGAGCCCTTCGGGAGTTGTTTCAAGCCACCCCCACTTAGCGGCCAGAATCTCGCCCGTTCGCAGACCGAGGCACCGCACCAGGAGATAGGCCCTGAAAAGGTCCACCTGGGTCTCGTACAGGGATTCGGCCAACTTGTCGAGCTTCTGCAATTGCTCCCTCTCAATGCCTCTGAACCCCCCGCGTGGCTCGCGGAGGAATGAAGCTGCCAGGAACCCTTCGACCGATGAGGGGATTTCGAGGCCTGCGCGGGCGTAGTGATCGCGCGCCCGCCGGGCAAATACCTGGCGCGCCTGGCGCACAGTGGAGTTGATCGATGTTTTCACCCGCTCCTGGCTCTCGGGATCACCGGCTGCCGATAGCCTGGCATCCTGAAAATCGAGAACAAGGCCTCGGTCAACCTTGTCGGCGTGGATTTTTTCGCGATCTCCTGGGTGAACCTCGTTGACGACCCGCCGCAATGCCAGCTCGGCGGCCCGGATCGTGGAGCCCTTCATCCTTCCGGCGGCCTTGGCCTGCTCACCGTAATCCCGCCAGGCTTCGAGAATCTCCCCTAGAGTAAGGTGAGCCCCCCGGAACTTGGTAGCATTGGCCTCTCCCAGGCGATTCTCCGCAAGGAGAGATTTGAGTCGCTTCTCGAAAGCGAGAGCGTGTTTGTAGCCAACCAGTTTCAACTCCGCCGGATCGATTGCCGGAAGCCCCTGGTATTTTTGAGGACGGTCGAAGCCAGTTTTACGATTATACGCTTGCCCGGCATATCGGAAATAAGTGTAGTAGGCGGAGAACTTAGGAGAACGAACGATGATAGACATATTAGATTGCGCTTTGATTGCGGACTTGATTGCGGTTAGAACTGCATCAAACTGCATTCCAGTGCTCGACGATCCGCACACTCAGGAGCGGCGACAGGCGCGCGGCGACCTCTCGCGCGGAGAGGTCGCCTTTGGCTGCGCGGAGCCGGTCTGCGAATGTTTGGTCGTAGCACATTAGTTGTGCTCGTCGATGCAGACCTCAGAGGCGTTTAGCTCCTCGACTTCCTCCGGCGTCAGTTGCCACCGCTCGATTGCCGACGAGCCGTCGTCGTCCACGCTCGCCGCCTCGTCGGGCCAGAGGATGCAGTCGCCCGCATCGTCTTGGAGCCACAGGTAGGCTTTTGTTCCGGCTTCTGTGACTGCTGCAATGATTTCTTCGATTTTGGTGCTCATGATTGTGTCTTCGAAAACTGCGAGATCATTTGTGATGTAGTTTAGATTTTTCATGGTTTTTATTGTTTTGTTGGTTTTGTTGGTTTTAGTCGTTGGGCTTTTCCCTCTGATTTGGTGTTGGGCGAAAGCGCCACCAACACTTTTGCAATGCGCTTCAGCTCGTCATCCGAGAGCGTTTTTACAGCCCCGAATTTCCAGTTTCTGAACCGCATGTAATCGACGCCTGCCTCTAGGCAGACGCCCTTTGCGTTCAAAAGGGCTAGCCTTGCGACTAGCCCCTCCGGTGTTAGTCTCGAATCCATTATGCGTTTACCTCTTCGATGAGCTCGCTGACGGTTGAATCCTCTGGTCCTTCGGTTGGATCTTCAGATTCTAGATCTTCTTGAAACCAGACATCTTCGAATGTTTTCTCAAATGAGCACATGAGCCCGTGCTGAGTTTCGACATAGAAGAATTTGTGGCCTGTAGTTGGTGTGTGTGAGTTGATGTTGCTCATTTTTATATTTCTCGTTTTCGTTGTGTTGTCGTTGGGATTGTCCCTCCGATCTGCAACCAACCTACACCCCAAAGTTTACAAGTCAACCCTCATTTAATCTTTTTTGTGTATTTATTTTATTTAGTAATGCGGGGCTCCAGTGATAGCAGTGAGAGCCCAACCATCCGCGCCCGCGATTGTTCCAGTGGATTCCCGACCCGCTCAGGTATTTGCATGGAGGATGGCAGATCATCAGATCCCAACCATCATCTATCACGTCGCGCACGTCTCCCTCGTAGTGGTTGCCAGGGCGATCCGTTGGCAGCAGATCGCAGCTCATTGCGTAATGCCCACCGCCCGATCCCGAACACCTCTCGCGTGCAGCCGCTAGATCACCCGTTTCCTGTGCGGATTACTAGATTGGTTGGGTCAACACCAGCTATCTCTGCAAGATCTGTCAGCCAGGCCACGACGATTTCCCGTTGCTCCTCTTTTCGGAATGCCCCCAAGACCCGCTTTATGGTTTTGGCGGATGGGAACCGGCCACGGAAGAGGCGGGAGACCATCGACGCATCCAAATCTGCGGCTGCCGCCAGATCGGTCATGGACCAATTTCGGTGGCTCATCGCCGCCTGAAGACTCAGAATTGTCCTGTTCATCTTGCCAATTAGGCATTTTTTGCAATTGACAGCAAGTGTTAAGCGCTGAAATGTGCCAAACATGCAAGACGATATCCGAAGAGCCGCTCCCGTTTCCCATGGCCGCCGACCGTTCGGAGGGATCGCAATGATCGCCCGCATCCTCCAGCTCCTGCCCCTTCGCTGGTCGCGGGGTCGCAATATTTTTTCACGGCAAACTCACTCGGCAGTGTTTTGCCGCCATCTAGTCAACCAGGGAGGGATTGAGACCATGGTGGACCGCCGCAAACGCTCCAAATCCCCCTCCCGCCCGGTCCGCAAGCCGATGGGGGTCTCCTGGTCTCCGGATCTGTGGGAGTGGGTGGAGAGCAACCAGGTAGTTCCGGCGCGGCTGTAAATTTTTTTGATGTCTACGGATCCCCACAAACCACAAATGGACCTAGCATTTCATGACGACGACCGGCTGTTGCTGGTCGGCTCGCCGAGCGCCAAAAATTTTGATTTGTCTCGGTGCAGGCACGACGAAGAGCGCATCACTGAGATGCTGAGGGCTCGGGCCGAGGGCCTGGGTGTTCGGGCCTGCGCCCGGATCTTCAAGATGAGCGAGCATACGGTCCTCGCGATCGAGGAAAAATACTCCAGCGAAGTAGCAACGTTAAAGAAAGAGATAGCGAGGGACTGCCGGACCGCCGGGCGGATGGCAGTCTCCCGGATGATTGAGGAAATGGCCGACATGCCCAAAAGCTCACTGCCGATCATCGCCGGGGTGATGATCGACAAGATGCAGATCCTCGAAGGCGAGCCTTCGGCGATCATTGGCAACCACGCCGGGGGGATCGGAAAGGAGCGGGAAGACCTGAACTCGATGATTGCGGCGCTTCCGGCTGCTGCCCAGGAAGTGATCGATCTGCCAGAACCTATTTCGGCGGAGGATGTCCCGGACAAAAAGGGCGGCGATGAGGGTGGCGATGAGGGTGGGCAGGGTGCGACTGAGGAGGTGGGCAACTGATATGCAATCAATTGCGTGTAGCTCCGAGAAGCCCTTGTTTGCTGGGCATCGTCGATTTGATTGCGCGTCTGATTGCATTCGTTGGGATTCTGGGGCTCCGGTGCGGGCGGGAGATCGCCGTTTCGACCACCGGGGGGGGGGTCTCGGAAAAATGGCGGGGGGGGTCTCATCAGACTCATTGAAGCCCGAAAACGATTTTGAACAAAAGAACCTTTTAGCGGAGTGGTGCCTCGGTGCATCCCGCCCCCCGGTATCCTTCCAGGTTGCCGCTCCGCTTGCTTTTATGAGTGATACGATATATCTATACACGGATTGCGAGTCGGGCCGCCTGGAGGCGGTGAGGGCCTCGAATCAAAATGAAAAATTGGCGCGCTCGCTTCTGGGTGAGCATCTAGCTGCGGTCAGGCGTGGGGAGGGAATGGCCGGTAGGGGTTGCTCTATGGCGTTCCTCCGAAGCCCGGCGAACGAGCGGGTGGGGGATCCAGTGGATTTCAAAAAATTTGCCGCGCCGCCGGTGCGGTTGGTTGTCATGCGGGAGGTCGCTCAATGAGAAGGCTGGCGGACGTTGTGGATGATTTGCTCGCCCGAGAGGGGTTGCCGGAGCGGATCGAGTGCCTGGAGGCCGTGGGGCCGCTCCAGGATGGCGATGGGCTGACCTGGGATGATCGGTTGATGTGCTACCGAATCGGGGAGATTTGCGTCTCTGCGGAGCGGGTGCGCCGGGATTATCAAAAAAAATTCGGGCCGCGGACTACTGTGCGGCGAGTGAGCGTCACGTCACGTCACGTTGATGGATTTGCTGATAGGGAGGTGCGCAGATGATCGTTGAACCGGATTTCTTGAATCACTGGAAGACGCGGACGTTTGTGGCTGCGGTCATGGACTATTGTGAAACCCAGTGGAAACCCAACGCTAACCCAAACGAAACCCAGTGGCAAACCCAACCGTTTCCCATGGATGGGCCAGTGGGTATCCTACTGCGATTTTGGGCGCATTGCCACCAGCGAAAGACGAGTCATTTCAACAGATTGACGCCTTTGATGCTGTCGGCGATCTGTGAATGGCGGGGGTCGGCGGATTGGCTGATGGAGACGTTGCATGAGGTGGGTTTTCTCGATATTGATGGTGCGGAAGTCGTTGCCCATGACTGGGATGAGACAAATGCCACGATGATTCGAAACTGGAAAAACGGGAAGCTGGGTGGGAGACCAAAGAAGGGAACAGAAACCCAAACGAAACCCAGTGGTGAACCCAAAGATAACCGAATAGAAGGGAATAGAATAGAAGGGAGTACTCCCCCTACCCCCTCCGGGTGGGTTGATTCTTCTTCTTTGGATTCTGGGGGATCTGGGGATGGCCATACGGAGCGGGCGGAAAATTCATCTCCTTTGATGGGAAATGATGATGCTGAAAAAAATAATATTTTGCGCGCGGCGCTGCCTTCGGCGGCGGCGATGAAGCGGGCGACTCGTTCGGAGATGAAGCGGCGGACGGTTGAGCCGGTGCTGCCGATGATGCAGGACTTGGGTGGGCTGCCTCCTGGGAGGTCGGCGAAACGGGCTTGGACTTGGGAGGAGTATGGGGCGCTGCTGGAGCTGTGCCCGCTCGACCCGGAGGATGTTGCGGTGGTGGCTGAGTATTATCGGGCGAGGCTGTCGAAAGAAAAAGATTTCCGCCGCCGCGATTTGATCACGCTGCTGAACAACTGGCACGGGGATGTGGGTAAGTGTCGGCAGAGGTTGAAGGAGTTGGTCAGTGATGGGGCACAGGGGCCTCGGGTTCATGTGCTTTGAGGAAAATTTATGAGTGAGAAGCAAAATACTGAGTTTTCTGGGGATGGGTTTTGGTCTATCCAGGTGGAGCGGGCGGTTTTGGCTGCTTGCATGAGGCCGGATGGTTGTCTGGCGGATTGTTTTGAGCGGGGGGTTTCGGTGGATGAGTTCTATCGGTCCGGGCATCGGTTGATTTGGGGTTCGGTTTTGGCTTGTCATGGCCGGGGGCTGGAGGTGGATGAGATCACGGTCGAGGAGCAGTTGGCGGCTTCGGGAAATTTGGAGGCTGCCGGGGGTCGCTCGGAGATCAATGAGATTTCGGGTGCGGTTTCGAATGTGGCTTTTGCGGGGTCGTGGTTGTCGCAGTTGATTGATTTGTCGAAGCGTCGGCGTGCCCAGCGGGCTGCCGGGAAGTTGCGGGAGGCGGTCGATGACCCGGCGGAGTCGTTCGAGGAGGTGCAGAAGCGGATGGGGCCGATTCTTACGGAGCTTTCGGGGTTGTCGCTGGAAGAACACAGCGAGACGACTGCCGATGCGGCCCGATATGCAAGGGAGCAGGCGGCGGCGTGGGTTGCCGGTGACGAATCAAAAATCGATAGGAGTCGCGAGATTGTTTTTGGCATTCCAAGTTTTGATTCGGCTTTTGCTGCGCTGAATCCTTTGGACTCTGATTTCCTGATTGGGATTGGTGGTGAGTCGAGTCATGGAAAATCGGCACTAGCACGGCAAATTGCGGTGAATAATTTGTATCGCGGGAAGCGGGTGGTGGTGTTCCTTTTGGAAACAAGCCGGGTGATGTGGTTTAAGCAGGCTGCAAGCCAGCGAGCGCAATTAAATTTGAGGTCGGATATGTCTGAGGTTTCTCTCACGGCCAAGGGGCCGGAGCGGCAGCAGAAGTTTCTGCGGGAGATGGAAACTTATGAGAAGTGGGCCGAGGACGAGCTTTTGTTTATTGATGAGAGTTCGGTAACGGCGGAGGATATTATTGCGAAGACGTTGCAGATCAGGGAGCGAACTGGAAGCGTCGATATGATTGTGGTGGATTACCTCCAGGAGATGCAGTCTAGTGACAAGAAGCTCCGCAGCGACGAAAAGCATCACGAAAATTGTAAGGCGCTGAAAAGGTTGGCGAAGCAATGTCGTTGCCCTCTGTTCCTGGTGAGTTCGATCAATCCAGGATATGATAAGAAATATGGTCCTGGGAAGTGGGACTATCGCGGATCGCGAGATATTACCTATGAATTTGACCAAGCGTTTATGATTTGGCGTCCGCTGGAGTTTATCGCAGGGAAGCAAAAAGGAAACCCGCAAAACGAGATGCTTGATGACGATACGCCCCGGCGGCAGTTCCAGCAGGTTTTGAATCGGGTAAAGGGCCGCGATAGTCAGACGGGTGGGGCTATTATTACTTTTCAGCCTGAGTTTACGCTGTTTTGGGGGTTGCCCGCCGATGGCAAAAAGGGGCGCAAGCCGCATGATCCTGAGTTTGAGTCGGCGGAGGTGTTCTGATGGCGGATCGGGAAGTTAATATTTCCAGGGTGATTGAGTCGATTAAGGGGCGGCCTTGTTCGTTTATGCGAGAAGAGAAGCGGTTGAAGGGAAAAATCGTAAATGCTGTGCCGTTAGCTGGTGATAATCGCTCGGCTCCTGAGTTGGTCGTGAGCGTGCAGGGCTTAAGCGGTGCAGTGGTTCAGGTCTATTTGTTTAAGGATAAGGTAAAAATTTATTGAGAGTAAATTTATGGATACAAATGATAGGATG
>Ga0208903_1002089_pt1 | contig 10244 bp, 9 predicted proteins | sample AntAceMetag02UKJ_FD_184769 | JGI IMG/M metagenome (GOLD analysis project Ga0208903, IMG submission 184769) | Saline lake microbial communities from Ace Lake, Antarctica - Antarctic Ace Lake Metagenome 02UKJ (SPAdes) (version 2) | ecosystem: Environmental > Aquatic > Non-marine Saline and Alkaline...
CCCGCGTCGCCGCGACAGATCCTCGGCACGGTTGTCGGAATCGTACGCCAGTTTCCTGAGGCGTCCTAACTCGCTTCGCGGCGTTCTTCCAGTTGGCTCAGACGGTTGTACAGCGTCTTCAGAGCGATACCCAATTCTTTGGCCGCTGCCGGTTTGTCGCCTTGGTGTTTGTCCAGTACATGCAGGATCATTTGATCTTCCATGTCTCGCAGCGTCATGGCTGTGTCATCGAAAGGCAACCCGTTTCCGGCTGGCTGTGAACTGGCCGCAGCGGTGGTCGTGCTCGTTTTTCGAACGATGTGTTGCGGCAGGTCTTCTGGTTTGATGGAAATACCGTCGGACAGAATCGCCGCATGTTCTAAGACGTTCGCCAATTGGCGGACGTTCCCGGACCAATCCTGAGCCTTCAGGATTTCCACTGTTTCTGGAGCCAGCATGGAATCGGGGACGGAATCGCGTTTCAGATGCCGAGCGATCAGATGTTGCGCCAGTTGTGGGATGTCTTCGCGGCGTTCGCGCAATGGTGGTAAATGAATTTCGAAGGTGTTGACGCGAAACACGAGATCTTCGCGAAACGTGCCTTCGACAACCATTTCCTGAAGATCGCGATTCGTCGCACACACGATTCGCACATCGACGATAAACGGCTCGTTTTCTCCCACGCGACGGACTTCACCCGACTCCAAAAATCGCAGCAGTTTGACCTGCATAGATTTGTTCAGTTCGCCAAGTTCGTCCAAAAACAACGTTCCTCCGTTGGCCACTTCGAACAGTCCCGTGCGTGCTGTATCTGCGCCGGTGAATGCACCCTTGCGGTGTCCGAAGAATTCGCTTTCCACCAAGTTTTCGGGAATCGCTCCGCAGTTCACTGCGACGAAAGCTCCATCCGCTCTGTCGCTTTGCTCGTGAACTCGGCGAGCCACCATTTCTTTGCCCGTCCCGGTTTCGCCCAGAATTAGGACGGCGGAATCCGTGGGCGCAAGCTTGTCGATCAGCGTTTTCACACGACTCATGCTGGGAGAATCGCCAATCAAGTCCGATCGGCCTTCGACCTGCTTCAGGCGGCATTCCAGCGCGACGTTTTTGTGCTCAAGAGCTTTTTTGCTGCCGATCCGCTGCAGTACGGCTGAGATTTCGAACAGCGAGACTGGCTTCGGCAGAAAGTCGTAAGCTCCCATCCGCACGGCTCGGATCGCATCATCCATGCTGCCGTGGCCAGTGCTGATGACGTAATCTGTGTGCGGGGAGTGTTCTCTGAGTTGTTCGATGACGTCCCAGCCGCTGCCACCCGGCATGCGCAAGTCGACAATGGCCGCGTCGAACGTGTTCTTGCTGATGGCGTCGGACGCCTCGCTGGGATTGCGGCAGACCGTGGCGGTGTGCCCCATCCGAGGCAACTCGGATTCCATCAGTTCAGCGATTGAGTCGTCGTCATCAACGAACAGAACTCGTAATTTGTGTTTGGTAGATTGAGCCACCGCCAACTCCATGGCTGTTCCGCTTCAACATCCGTCTGAAGCGCTGGGTTGAGATCACAGGCTGCCGCGAGGCTCACGGAGAACGTGAGTAGAGAGATCGGCAGCACACGAGTGATATCAGATTGCAAGTTTTACAGCAATCCGTGTTCTGTTGTCATGAACGATGCAGCGATGTAGGCCGAAACAAGCCGCTAAGGGCGCAGTTCCGGCAAGTCTTCAGAATGTTCCCTGTGAGGGAATGGAGACCTGCGTGGCTGCCGGAACTGCGCAAGCGAAACACTGACGGGAACGCCGTGATGATCCGAATCGATTACGCCGCGGAGCACATCAACAGGCGTGCGATTTGCTTGTTGCCGGCCTACGCAACTGCGACACTGGCGGTTCACTCAGCTTTCAGACACGCTATTCATCCTCAGGTCGCAGCTTTGGCAAGACGGCCTCGTCCTCCAGCGTGCTTGTGTCAGCCGTCGATTCTCGCTCGACATCCAATACTTAAAACCAGCTATTCTCAAGAATCTGCTTGACCGACTTTGCGAGCTCATTAGACTACCTACAGACTAGGGATATCAGTAGCGGGAGCTTTATTATCATGGCCTCCACATTGCAACCTGACCGAACGGGACAAGTCGCGGTCGATAGACGACATGGCTTTACTCTCGTGGAACTACTTGTCACGTTCGCAGTGATCGCCGTTTTGATCGGGTTGCTGGTCTCTGCTGTGCAGACGGCTCGCGAAGCGGCACGGCGCACTCAATGCGCCGCCAATCTCCGACAGCTCGGAGTGGCCATGCATTCCTATCACGATCTGCACCAAATATTTCCACCCGGCAACACGAACAGTTTTTCTGCGTTCGCTGCGATTTTACCTTTCATCGACCAAGCGGCGTTGTATCAGAAAATCTCGTTTGAAGAGGATCCGTATGTTGGCGTGAATGCTGAGGCGACATCGGCACAGCTGCCGATGCTACGGTGTCCATCCGATGGGGCATTTCGATCTGGGGTTGGAATGACCAACTTCGTCGCCAACAACGGCGCGGGGCTACATGTGACTGGACAGGTAGAAGGGGTTTTCAGCCTGCTGGTCGTTGATTCCGTCAACGGTGGAGGGCCTGTATCGGCGCGCGATGTCACCGACGGACTTTCAAACACGGTGGCATTCTCCGAGGTCCTCGTTGGTGACGAAACGCAAAATCCACGCCGTGCCGTATGGGCGGCTCCGCGAGAAGTAGACCCAGACGCAGTTGGGAAGTTTTTGGTCAGCTGTGAATCGTTGGATACGTCTCAGCATCTCGGTGATACGTTCGGGCGAGGTCGGCCGTGGATCGATGGAAACTACCCCGCAACTCTGTACAACCACATGGCACCGCCAAACAGTCGTGCATGTTCAAACGGAGGTCTTGTCTTCATTGGCTCATATCCGGCGGCAAGCATGCATCCGGGCGGCGTCCTCGTCTGCCTCGCAGATGGATCGACCCGATTCATTGCCGATGTCGTGGACGTAAGTACGTGGCGCTCGCTCGGCACGCGACGTTCTGGTGACGCCGTTGGACAGTATTAGATTACTGTTTCCTTCGGTGACGTCAGCTAATTCTATGTTCGACACCTTTCGCTTGGATAATGAAATGAGAACCCAGAAATTCGGTCGACTCCTTCCTACAACGCTATGCATTATCGTCACTTATGGAATGGCTCAAAATGTCTACGCTATTTGGCAGATTGATTCGCCTGGGGAAGACACGCTATTCTACCCAGAGGAAACAATCTATGCTGGCGGCTACGGGTAAGTGGGCAGCCAGTTTACGGTAAAGGTCAAAGTCGGTGGGGCGACGAAGTTCTCCGGAATCGGTCAGACGGAAAGCATCGAGGGCGGCTGGGACATTGAAGCGGAACCAGGCCCCGGAGGCTGGACCAATTCAATAATTACCCTGAACGGCAAAGTCCAACTCTACAAAGGAGTGAGCCTCTTCAAAGATGACGTCGATGTTGATTTCGTTGCACCGTTTTGAGATTTAGACTGAAGATCGTCAAATGCAAATGACACACACGCAGATTTTTCGCCGCGTTCTTTTCGCTTGCCTGTTAGCCGTCGGGTGCAATCGTAGTTCGACACCCCAAACCATGAACGGTCCGGGCATCGAAATTGGGGACAACGCAATTTTCTACGGACTGAAGGCGCAATCTTCGCACGCCGATTCCGACGGGGACTCCGAAATCGAAGTTGGGTCTCCCTACAATGTACGCGGAAACGTCTTGTCGAAAACTCCTATCACGGAGAAGCTCTCACTTCAGGCCTTTCACATTCGTGAACACGGCCGTCTTACGATGATCGGTCGGGAATCTATCAATCTGGTCAAACAAGGGAACGGAAGGTATTCATTCGATTGCGTGATGGACACACCCAAATATCCGGGGAAGTGCATCGTCCAAGTCCGAGTACGCCGCAATGAGATCGTTGATGAAGCCACATTTGAAATCCGCGAATCCGCGAAAGGAGCGGATTGACTGATGAGAAGCTATTCGTCCTCGGATCGCAGTTTTGCCAGCACCGTGTAGTCTTCCAAGGTGCTGGTGTCTGAGGTCGATTCGCGTCCGGCCGCGATGTCTCGCAGCAAACGCCGCATGATCTTGCCGCTGCGTGTTTTCGGCAATGATGCTCCGAAGCGAATCTGATCCGGTGTCGCCAGTGCTCCGATTTGAGCACGAACGTGTTTAGTGAGTTCCGCTTTCAGTTCCTCGGTGCCGTCGTCGTCCTTGAGTGTCACGAAACAGCAAATTCCTTCGCCCTTGATTTCGTGAGGGAACCCAACCACAGCAGCTTCTGCGACTTTGGCATGAGCGACCAGTGCGCTTTCGACTTCCATTGTGCTGAGTCGGTGGCCACTGACGTTGATGACGTCGTCGACCCGCCCCATCACCCACACAAAGCCATCGGTGTCGCGTCGAGCACCATCGCCGGCGAAGTAACAGTCGTCGATGGTTGAAAAGTAGGTGGCGATAAATCGATCGTGGTCACCGTACAGACTGCGCAGCATATGCGGCCACGGTTGCGTCATGACCAGCAAGCCACCCTGATTCGCGTCTAGACTTTCTCCGGTTTCCGAAACGATGTCGGGGACGACGCCCGGCAGCGGCCGCGCGCAGCTGCCGGGTTTGGTGGATGTGACGCCGGGCAGCGGACTGATCATGATGCCGCCGGTTTCTGTTTGCCACCAAGTATCGACGATCGGGCAGCGTTCTTGGCCAATCACTTCGTGATACCACATCCATGCTTCTGGATTGATCGGTTCGCCAACCGTGCCCAGCAATCGCAGGCTGGACAGGTCATGCTTTTCGGGCCATTCGTTGCCCCACTTGATGAACGCGCGAATGGCGGTCGGAGCCGTGTAGAAAATACTGACTTGGTATTTTTCGACGATCTCCCAAAAGCGACCTTCATCCGGCCAGTTCGGAGCGCCTTCGTACATCACAACCGTCGCACCGTTCGACAGTGGTCCGTAGCAGATGTAACTGTGGCCTGTGATCCAGCCGATATCGGCCGTACACCAATAGGTATCGTCTTCTTTGAGATCAAAGACCCACTTTGATGTCATCGTGGTTCCCAACAGGTAACCCGCAGTGGTGTGCAGGACACCTTTGGGTTTGCCCGTGCTGCCGGATGTGTACAGGATAAACAGCGGGTGTTCGCTGTCCAGCGGCGTGGCTTCGCAATCGGCGGAAGCATCCTGCATCAGGTCGTGCCACCAGAAATCTCGATCCGGCACCATATCGACGTCACCGCCAGTGCGGCGGACAACCACCACTTTTTCGACCGATGGAGATTTGTCCAGACTCGCGTCGACAGCCACCTTCAGTGGAATTTCTTTACCGCGTCGCCAGCCACCATCGGAAGTGATGACAATCTTCGCTTCCGCGTCGTTGTTGCGATCCGCGACAGCTTCGGCACTGAAGCCGCCGAAGATGATGGAATGAATGGCTCCGATTCTGGTACACGCCAGCATGGCGATTGTGAGCTCCGGAATCATGGGCATATACAGCGTGACACGATCGCCGCTTTCGACGCCCAAGTTTTTTAGCACGTTGGCAAACTTGCAGACTTCGCGATGCAGATCTTGGTACCGCAGAACTCGCGTGTCGCCAGGTTCACCTTCCCAGATAATGGCCGCTTTGTTGCGGCGTTCTGATTCTAAGTGCCGGTCGATGCAATTATGACTGACGTTGATCTTGCCGCCGGTAAACCAGCGCGTGTTGGGCATTTCACCGTCCATGACGGTATCCCACTTTTTGAACCAGCTGAGGTTGGTGGCCATGTCGCCCCAAAATCCGGCCGGATCATCCTTGGCCCGATTCCACATTTCCTGATACTGCTCTTCGCTGTTGATGTTGGCATCGGCAACAAACGTCGCTGGTGGCGGAAAACTGCGGGTCTCGTTCAGCACACTTTCGATGTTCTTGTTTTCCGACATATCTAACTGCACTCCGGGATCTTAAAGGTCAGGCGGAACGATTCAGTCTCCGTTTCGCCGCAATGTTATTTTCAGAACCATCTCTTAGCCAGGACGCTTTCGAATGTCCAATCAGCGGCCCTGTTTCGCCACACTTTAACGCTGGCATAAGCTCGTAATCGCAAATAGAGCGGCCAAACGAAAGGGAGCGGAAGGGCGCAAGCCCTCCGGAGTCCGTCATCGGGTTGGCTCCACAACCGGTACGGATCGTCTAGGCGACGCATTTCAGCCAGCAGCAGAGCTTCCATTTCCGCCAGTTTTTCTGCGTGTGCAGGTGACTCCGCCAGATCGGTCAGCTGCGCATCGGCCTTGTTGTGTTCCGCAATGAATTCGTCCGGGTTCTGAGCCAAGTTGAATAGCTGAGTTTCTCGAACGGCGCTGTCCATCACATCGTATTTGATGAGTTTCCAATCGCCGTGCTTCACACATCGCATGCCAGGCTTGGTGCCGCCGTTGTAGACTCCGAACAGAGTGTCACGAACCGTGTCTGCCTGTCCCATCAGCACTGGCTTGTAACTGGTGCCTTCTTGATGTTCGGGTGGCGTGACTCCGGCAAGGTCGCAGATGGTGGCCAGTGAATCCAGCAGATAGGTGTTGCCGACGGAACGAGTGCCCGACTTAATGCCCGGACCTTTTACAATACACGGGACGCGCCACGTGTGCTGATACAGATTCTGTTTGCCCTGCAGACCGTGTCGACCAATTGCCATGCCGTGGTCGGCCGTGTAAACGATGTAAGTGTTGTCGAGTTCCCCCATCTGCTGCAGCTTGTTCAGCACCTTGCCGATCTGGATGTCGATGTTTTCGTTGCAGGCGAATTCGCGACCCAGTTCGTTACGAATCGTCTGTTCGTCTCGCTTTTCCCAAACGCCGCTCACAGCAACTTCGTCTCGCAATCCCGGATGGCCATGATGAAAGGGATGCTGTTCTAAGTGATTGATCGGCAGAGCTGGTTGCTTGGGGTTCGCCGCAGGAAGACTGTTCTTGTCCGTGTGATTTGTGGCCCCGTATTTCGCCAGCAGTTCCGGCGTGCCATCGCGGGTGTCGTGCGGGTGTGAGAAACCGAAGTAGATCAGGAAGGGATCTTCGTCCTTGGCAGCTTCGCGTTCGCCGAGGTACTCCAGAACCTGCTTGCCGTGCCACGCACTTCCTGATTCTTCTGTGCCGCCGCGTTTGGTGGCATCTTTAACAACGGTGAACTGCCCGTTAGCTGCGCCGTAGCTGTTGCCTTTTTTGCACGTCCTCATGGTGTCGTAGCCGGCGTTGTTGAAGACGGCTGCCATTGAATATTGCTCGTACTTCGGCGGGCAGGTTTTCGCTCCGGGACCAATCGGCAAATGCCACAGCGTGCGGCCCGTCATCACCATGTGTCGAGACGGCGTGCAGACGGCTCCGCTAAATGACCCCATGTGATAAGCCCCATCCAGCGTCATGCCTTCCGCTGCCAAGCGATCGATGTTGGGCGTGTCGCAAATGGAATCCGGATTGTACGTCTTCAGATCGAACGGCGATTGATCATCGACGATGATAAACAGAATGTTGGGCCGTTTGGCAGCAGCCATCGCTGTATCGGTTGCGTTGACCAGCAGCAAAGCCACAACGCAAAAAGTTAGGAATCTGGTCACAAGTGGTCTCCACGGAAAATCAGGATTCGATTCCCTCAGTATGACGGACTTCTGGTCGACGACAACTGTCAGCACGTTTTTGCCCTTCTTCGGTAGCGTTCATTTTTTTTTCCCACGCAATTGAATCCTCTGGATAATTGCTCAGACTACGGCCATCTAATGTTTCTGGGCGTTTCCTGAGGTTTATGGGTGATTCGGCGATGGGGCTATTTCTGAAGATTATTGGTGGCTTCGTGGTGTCCATCATCCTGCTGCTGGTCCTCGGATGGTTTTTCGTGAAGTGGAAATTTGGAAAGATCCTAACCACGTTCGTGGAGCAACTGGCGGCGTTGGGAGGTTCCACGGTGCCGCCCTTCCGAATGAACCTCAGAGCGATTGATGCTAGCGACGAAGCCGATGAAGACGCAGGCAAAGATGCGTTTGTTGAGCTATGTGAAGACGTTGAAGATCTCGACTTCGACTTGGTTGGCACGTTCGCTGAAGACGAAATGATGCTGAAGATCAAGCTGTTCGTACAACGTCAGCCGGACACATGGATCGTGGTCTATCAGCATTCGACAGGTCGAGTCTGGGCGGACGTGTATCGTTGTTACGCGGACGAAACTGCGTGGACGTTCTGTACGGTCGGGAACCCGGGACTGGCGATGCACCCCGGCCAAACGACAGAATGGTTTGCTGACGGTGCGATCGCAGACGTAGTGCGTGCTTTTCAATCGAAAGCGCCTACGGAGAATATCGCCAGCGTTGCGGACGAAAAATTCGCTCGACATATCGAAGCGAAGTATGCCGTGTGTATGAATTGGCAAATCCAACGCGGTGGCCCCACGGTCGAAGAAATTCGAACGATGGCCGAGTACGAACAGGTCGAAGATGTCACCGATGAGATGGTCGACAAGGTCCGTGACGCATGGACGACAGCGATCAGTCGGTTTCTCAGCGAAATGGCCGTCAAGCAGTACAGTAAGGAACAGAATCTTTCCAAGGAGGAAGTGTTTCGGCAGGAGGATCGTGTTGTCGCGATTCACGATCGTATGTCGCCAGCGGCACTTGTGGAGTCGATCTATGGCTGGAGTCCGGATGATGATGATGACGATGATTTCGACGACGACGATGATCCTGAGTCACGTCGCATCAATGAGGCGCTTGTCAAAGCCACAGGCTTGATTGAAAGCGGAGTCTCAGGCAAGGAAGTCTTCCGCAGAGTCCTAGAAGACTCCGGGCGTGAACAGAAGTTTGAGCTGCTCGGACAGGTGGCAAAACCTATCAAGGCGGATATCTGGCTGCGCCCGGAAGATGATGAGGACGAGTTCGACGACGAGGACGAAGACATGATGGACGAAGTCGATGACTTCACGATCGATGACTAATCTAATGCCGTTCATCCCTCGTTCCCAAGCTCCTCGTTCCCAAGCTCCTGCTTGGGAACGCGTATCCGCAAAGCTCTGCTTTGCACGCGCTGGTCGTCGCTGCGGTGTGAGTTGTTTGTGGGGAGCGTCTCACCTGCGGCGTAGCGGGCCGCCTCGAAGCGGGAGCTTCTGGTATAGGCGTTGCCAAACTGGAGTTTGGGAACGAGGTGGAAGTGGTGAAGTAGGTGCCATCGGCTCGCCGGCACTTTCGCCGTCAGGCGAAGCGAGCGCAGGGTTGAGATCAAATGGCGATCCGACTGTGACGTCAGCGAATGCTGATCATTGCGACGTCAGTCAATGTAGGGCAGGCTCCCGCCTGCCATCATCTCGACAACGTTCGCAGCCCTCGTTAAACAACGATCCTGCACGCGGGGCAAGCTGAGACATTCTTGATGTTCAACCCGTAGTCGCAGACTAGGTTTTCCAGCCTGGTCTGCGACCACGGGTGAAACAATTGACGCCTCATGCGTCACCGCACGCGGTATAGGATCGGCACCGCGACTCGACACCGCCGGGTGGTTGCCAAGCGGCAGCCTGCCCTACGACGCTGTATTCCGGGTGAGACGTTTGTTAGTCACGAAACTCCGTCGATCGATCCGGTCACTCGAAACCCACCACAAGCTCCGAGTTCCTGAACGCTGCGCGGTGTCCGAAAAAGCGGCTCCAGCAAAACAAAAAGGAACCCGTTTGAGCGTCAGCCGGGCTCCTTGAACAGCGAGTTTGAGGTTCGGCTCGACAAAGGTGCCGACAACATCAACCGACCAACAACGCGTTCTCCACAATCCACCGCAACTCTACCGACGACGCGAAGTCAAACTCTCAATGGTTATCCGGCGATCATTTTTTAAACGCCAAACGCACAGGCCGCTGCCCCCAATGCTACTCGTAGAATTGATGTCATTTTGCCAAGGCCACCCTTGATCTCGTTCCCATATCTGTCATGTGATAGCCCCTTGCGCATTTCATAGACACCCGAGCCAGCAAGCGCGGCGCCTATCAGCAGGGCGAGGAGTCCGAGAACGAGTGGGTTTTCGTTGAGCCATTCGTTGACCGGGCTGTCTGCACCCCATTGCGCCAATAAGACCAAATTGTTCATCAAAGGATGCGTCCTTCTTCAAGTGGGATGTAGGCTGCCGCTGCCATGAGATTGCCGTAGCCGGAGAACGATTGATAGTTCACCCGCCGTTGGGTGGGTGTGAGAATATATCTAACGGGGTTCTTACCTCCGTGAGT
>Ga0208903_1002091_pt1 | contig 10244 bp, 9 predicted proteins | sample AntAceMetag02UKJ_FD_184769 | JGI IMG/M metagenome (GOLD analysis project Ga0208903, IMG submission 184769) | Saline lake microbial communities from Ace Lake, Antarctica - Antarctic Ace Lake Metagenome 02UKJ (SPAdes) (version 2) | ecosystem: Environmental > Aquatic > Non-marine Saline and Alkaline...
GACAATGCTGTTGGTTTTGAGATTATAGTAAAGCACGTTTCTATAATCTGAACCCATTTCTACCTGAGCTGTAATGACATCGCTAGGCTCTCTTGGCGGTACTGGAATTTCTCCTTTATCACAGGAAGTAAGACTGAAAACGACTATGAAAGTTAAAATCAGTTTCTTCATTATTTCTTTTTCAAACCTGTATTAAATCGGAGAGCAAGCGATGTGAATACCGATCGCCCCCAAGCCACAGGAATCGAGCTTGCCGATGCGGTATGAGCTCCGCCAGAATAAGCATTGGAGTTTACTTGTTGAACGTTTAATAAGTTCTTCGCTCCCACGCTCCAAACGATTCGCTCTTTCCAGAATTTCTTTGAAATAGTTACGTCTAATAAATGGTAGTCTGCCACTTCCCTAAGACCAACCCCACCTTCCTCCGTAGTAGTATAACTTGGTAATGCTCCAACATAATTATAGAATACAGCAATGGAAGTATTCCAGCTTTTAAGCTCGTAAGTAAGAGCGGCCCTAAACTCTGGCGCGAAACTGAATGGAGGAGCGTTTAAAGAATCAGAGAGTTGATTGTACCTACCAACATAAGCAAAGCCGAGGTTTGCTTTAAAGTGATGGAACCCGAAGCTAGTGTTGAGTTTACCACCGACTGTTCTGAAAGTGCCAATATTCAGGTACGTAAATTCGGTTGCCGAGCCTTCTGCAAGTCCTAGCGTTATCATATTCCGAATGTCATTGTAATATCCAGCCAATTCAACTTTTAGGCTCGTCTGCTTTTTCAATAATTTCCAGCTTATACTAACCGACATGTTATCGGAATGCTCCGCCTGTAAAACGGTACTACCTTGAATATTATGATTGACATCCACAAAATCAAAGTATAATTCTTTAGTTGTTGGAGCTCTAAAACCACGCGCATAAGAAGCCCGAATGATGAACTTCTTTATCCCATACCGAATATTCAAGGATGGCGTTACAGGTGCGCGATATTTAGAATTGTAGCCATATCTAACACCTGGGCGCACAGTTAATCCTTCAACTGGAGTGTACTCTAATGAGCCATAAAAAGCATAATCTCCAATGGTTTTAGAAACACCTTCTATACGTTTACCACGAGCCATTTCTACGTTAATATCGTACCCCACCTCGAAGTTGATTTTTGCATTTGGTTTTACTCTGGCAACCGAACCACGGCTCATAAACTGGTCAAACCGTGAAGTGTCTTGATCTCCACTATTTGCGGTAAGTGAAGATTCTAAACTGGTCAGGTCTCGATAGAAGGTGTTTTTTGTTCTTGTAAAATGATTGTAGGCGGCCAACACAGCTAAGCGATATTCTTGGTGAACCTTGCCGCTTATGTCCAAACCGCCATTGGTACGCTCGGTTAAATAACGATCATCAAATGCACTTATATAATAAGGGCTGCGAGGCGTACCGCGATTGATTATCTCTTCCTGAAACCATTCGAAATACGGACGGATAGACCACGTTTTTTGTCGGTAGATGTATTGAGCAGCAGCAAAAAATTGCTCTTTTGGCTTCCAGTTTTTAACACGGGTTTCATCTGCTAGTGTCTTTCTTTGAAATTCGAAAAATGCATCGTCAGGACTCCATCCGTCAAAATAATTACGTCCACCACTGAAGGTAAAACCATGATTCCCCATGTTTAATGCAACTCTTGCATCCACGTTATACTGCCCCACACTTTCGTAGTAGCTGTTTAACTCCACGTTTAGTTGGTCATTCTTTGGTTTTCGAGTAATGATGTTGATGGTTCCAGCTAAGGCATCTGTTCCGAAGTTGACAGAAAGCGGCCCTTCAACCACCTCTACTCTTTCCACATTATTGAGGTTAATTTGGCTCAAGTCAATGTTTCCGTCCAACCGACCAATAATTGGAACACCATCAACTAAAAACTTTACATTTTGTCCAGAAATCCCTTGAACTGAAAGTCCACTACCGAGAATATTATCCTGAGAAACACGCATGTTGGTTTCCTTCTGTAACAAATCTCGCAAGTTGACTGCCGCCTGTTGCTCAATCCGCTTGCGGTCAATAATTTTTATGCTGTGCACACTTTTATCTGCGCTTGTTGGAGCATATTGTGCAGTAACCACCACTTGGCTTAGCGCAAATTGGTCTTGCTCCAATTTTAGGTTGAGTTCCGAAATCTCTGAAGAAACCGTATCAACTAATGTGGTAAATCCCAAGTAACTGATGGTAAGAATAAACTTGTCATAGGTGTTTGTGAAGACCTCTGGAATAATAGCGACACCATTAACAGTTGAAAGTACGGTCGATTTACTGTCTCCATTCAATGCTTCATAGGTTAAATGAGCAGATGGAAGAGGCTTTCCATTATCATCATCAATACTAACGGTAAGCTGTGCAAACACAACCGAAGGAATGAATGCGAATATGAATGCTAATAGTTTCACTTTTCAGATACCAGTTTTCTTACTTCCCACATGTGAATGGCTTGACCAAGGAGTTCTTTTAATCTTTCAAATTCCATAATGGAGACAGTAATAAACATGTTGTGTTGTGGTGTTTGTATAAGTAGTTTTTCTTGGCAACATGTATTCGACAAATCGTATGTGCCAGCCATATCTCCCATAACTTCACTAAGATTAATGAGTCCTTGAATGGGCAACTGAATAAGGATATTCCCAAATCCCAGTTGTATTTCTTCGCAACAAATACAAACTGATACATATCCGTACTCATTTTGATGAAGAATTTCGGATGTAAATTGATGATTCATTTGTTCGGATTTATGCGTTTAATAACGTTTCTAGTACCACCATTTTTGGCACAAGTACTTTGTCCTCAATTAAGGCATGGAGGTGAAGGTCTTCTTCAAAACTTTTAAGTTGGTCGAGAAGTATGTGATAGGGCAACCTGTTTTCCTGTGGAGGTTCATACTTCATCAAAGCCTCTCTTATTTCTCTCAACTCGTCCTCATTACTATCATCATGTTTATTGATGAATTCTGCGGTTGAGTATTGCCCTAAAAACACACTTAAGGCAGGGATCAGATGCCATTGTTCTTTGGAACGACAAAGAAACTTCGCATAAGGGAAAAGCTTCTGCTCCTCGTATGAAAAGTGTTCTTCTAATTCTTTCATATACATTGCAAAAAACCGACTTACAAGCACACAAATGGGATGATAAGTATTACTCCATTTCATCGCATAAATAGACTGTTCAATTTCTGGCAATCTCTTTTGTAAATAATAACGATGAGATCGCTCTAAATAATCCACCAAAGTGGGGATTGAATAGCTGTCAAAATCTGAAACGGATGCAGTACTAGGCTCGTACGAACTATTGATAAGCTGCACCAGAAAATCTGCGTTCACTCCTTTTTCCTTAGCTAAATCTTCTAAGGGGCTCAAATTCCAATCTGATTTTATGTCATAACGTCCCATCAACACCTCGCTATTAGGGCTGTAATTTCTTGCTTGTAGTGGTGTGTCGGTCCGGTTTATCATGAGTAATGTTTTTGTTAGAATTAATCTTGTTATCCTGAGATTTCTAGGTATGTAAACTCCGTTTTCGTTTATAATTCACAGCATTTAAAAGTGTGTCTAAAACCAAACCTGTTGAACACAATAATCGGCATCTGAAACAGGACATTTCCGAAGACATGTTTTCAATCGGTCCGCTTTTCAATACGAAGCACTTCCGTCTTCGGACTGGTCAAGAATATGGCGCGCAAGAGCAGCGGTCACGTCTTCTCTAACCATCTCCGCATCAAATGCACCTGCTTCTGAATGGTGCTTCTCGTCCAATTCAAACAAGGTTTTCCAAAGCATTTTATCATCAACTTTCTTAGCCAGGTAGAGGTTCTGCTTCCTGCCAAAAACCTTATCCCATTCGTCACGGACAATGCTCCAGAATCCTTCATGACTCTTCCACCAATCTTTACCTGTCACACAACTTTCATCGTCAATACGGTAGTAGCGATTATATCCCTTCTCCTCTACCAAAGTGGTACGCTCATTACCTTCCAACACGATTTTGGCATTATCCTGCTCATGTTTCCATCCATATTCGGTAATCTCATGGCGGTTGGTACGCTCCATTACCTGATAGTCGGAACGCTTGGTGTAATCGCGTCTGGGTAAAGGCGAAGTGGCGGTAGATTCCCAGTAATGCTTCCCATCTGCATGAATCCAAGTGCCCACTCCCTCGTAGCGAGGACTGTCATCCACCTGATAGACTCGCTGAATCCAGCGTCCATCTGAATCTTGCTTCTTTAGTGCTTGATAATCCCAACTTGTGCCCGAATTGTAGGCGTACAGATGATTGCCCTCGTACACCCAATCCTGACTCCAATGTTTGATAATGATTGTATCATTCATAACAAGAATATGCTGAAGCACAATCCTGTCTTCGGATTCAGAGGCTACAAACACCCATTCTGCAGGAGCTTCAACATGATAGTTGTCGTACTTCTCGTAAGCCGTATCCTTGCTGAAGGTCTCCGCATAATCGAATGTAATACGGTAGCAACCACACATGTTCTTGATTGCTTCAATGTCTTGTTGCTTGCCATTCTGGCTCTGAGCCAATACTGGCATCATCATAACTGCTGTGACAATAATGGCCGAATAAAGTACATCTTTCATGTGTTCAGTTTTATGATTGTGCCCTCGTAGGTCGGCCGCTAAAAGAATCTTTGAAGAAAGACGGCCGACCAAACAAGGGACTTAAATCACTATTTGAGAATAATCTTGTTCGTAGTTACGTGTTGAGCAGTCTGCAACCTGAGCAGATAAGTACCTGCTGAAAGCCCGTTTAAGTTCAAGTTACGCTGCTTGAAACCTTGACCTTGGAAGGTGTGGTTGGCAACCAATTTCCCTGTCATGTTATAAACTTGTGCAATGGCTTCGTCTTCTTCAAGATTGAATACCAAGCTTACATTACCATCTGTAGATGGGTTAGGGTAAACAGCCACGTTTATTTCTTTTTTCACATCGTTAATCCCAGTTGCAGAAATCAATGTTTTGCTGAACCAAACTTTACCTGAGCTCTGACCCGCAAAACCAGTGAATAAGATGTGCCAGATGTTTCCTTCAACATCCGTTACGAAGTAGCTTAAATCTTCTTCAATCACAAACTCGAAAATGCTCATATCAAAATCCTTCCAGTCGTAACCAATAGTATTAATGAGGCTATCAGAATCATAATCCCAATGACTAGCCATTGTAACATCAACATTTCGCACTTCAGTCGCATACACCCCTTCGTTTGTTAAAACTCCAGTTACAGGGTAATAAGTTCCTCCTCCTAAATCTCCTCTATAACGCTGTACTACAAAATCCCAATCGGTATTGGCAGGCTCGCGGTCAACAGTTGAGTGATTCTGCAATGAGAAATATCCAAAGTTCTTTCCTGAGAAATCAGCTTTTACAACTGAATGAGTCATATCCATTCCTCCGTCCAAACTTCCATGACGAAGTACATATTCGCCACCTATCAAACTCTTAATCCAAAGCTTCTGGTACGTGCCGTCAGAAAGCTTGATAATGAAAATTTTGTGTCCAGTAATAAAGTGAAATTGTACGTTATATATTCCCCAACCCACATCAAATGGGTCTGAACCAGCAGCGGCATCAAAAGCTCCGTAATTCCAGTTGGCATCAGAATTATTCAGCTGTTCCCAAGAACCTATGCCAGTTGTATCTACTGATACCCAGGCGGAAGTATCGCCATTCGGATAAACGTATAACTCAGTTCCAGAACTACCATTTATGCGAATAGTTGTTCCAAAACCATTAGCTATAAGAGCCAAGTCCCAATTGGAATTATCAGCAGACGTTTTAGAGCCACCATCTAGTTTGTAGAAAATGGAATTAGCGTAACCAGCCCCTAATTCTACGCTGTCTTCTACGGCAGTTTGGGCGTTTGTACCGATGGCAAAAAGCACAGCGGTCATTAAAAGATTAAAGTGTTTCATCTTTATTGAGTTGTTTAAATTTTGTTTGTCGTTCTTATTTAGATTGATTCTAAACAAAGGCAAATGTAGATGGGCAACTGACGGCTGTCAATAGCCATAGTAGGGGAAATTTCAAGTACCAAAAAGTGGGTATGCTATCCTTCTGACTTCACCAATCCTGTACGGATGGCGTATAGAACAAGCTCTGAAACCGAACTAACTTTAAGTTTCCGCATGATGTTTTTGCGGTGGGTTTGAACCGTATGCGCGCTAATGTGAAGCTTTATTCCAATCTGCTTACTGGTTAACCCACTTCCTACTTCTTGTATGATTTCAATTTCACGCTCAGTAAGAGATGTTGGAGTGCAATCTTCCTCCTCGATTAAATCCTTATTCAATAGAATATTCAGCACATTATTACAAAAAAAACGTTCTCCCTTAATGAGCGAATGCACAGCATGAATTATCTCGTCTCTATCACACTCTTTGGTAAGGAAGCCTTGAATTCCGTTGTTTATAGTACTTAATACTCCCAACGGGTTTATGGTATCGGCAATTAGTAGAATTGGCAGTTTGTACTTCTCTAATCGAATCGTCTTAACAAGCGAGGCCAGTTCATTATCAAGAGGAATGTCATTGATAATCAACAATGAGAAGTTTGTGATACGAATACTGTTCAGTAGCACGTCCAAGCTTTCGCAATCGGTAATCGGATAGCTCGTTCCATTATCGAGCACACCACGCATTCCCAGACGGGACAGACTATTAGCTGTGTAATGCAGAATTGGCGTGGTCATTATTTGGAATGGTTCTAAATAAAAAACAAATATCCCCTGATTGTATTAGGCTGGCAATACCCCTTAATGGGTATTTCACGTGCGGCTCACTAATAAAACCGTCAACGGTTTGTACTGTTGTGATTAAGTATTAATGGATAAATGAAAAACTGGTTTAAGAGAATTGGCCTTGCTGGTTTCCTGTTCTTCCTTATCAAGGGGCTTATTTGGCTAGCCGTTTTTTATGGTGTGCTAGATTTGGTGGAGTAACGCATGTTGAAACCAGTAATATTTCGATTAAACAGTTTTGAGGCCTCGAAAACTCACGGGTAATCGACTTTTAAAGCCCATTAGTAAAGCAAGAGATGCAATCTTTTTCGGGTGGTTTTTAACGGCAGGGTAAAGAAAAGCCTGTCATTCTAAGTGCCTCTACGTCCACAAGCGTGATGGTCTAACGAAGATACCCTCGCTGTATTCGTTCAATAACCCAACCTCTGTTTTGTAAAACGGTTTCACACTTCTACTTACGGTCCTGCTTGGCCGTCATGCGTTTGATTACCATGCTAGGCGCTCGCTTCTGTTTCCAATCTTGCGTCTCCACATCATAGTAAGTCGAAAGGAGTGACCTAAGCTCACTTGTTATGAAGATGTTTGGATTGTTTTGAGCGCGTAAGACTTTGCCAGTTTCTTGTTGGTGTTACTCAATATATTCCTGAACTTTCGGGAAAATGAACACTATGAAACGCATATCCTACTCCGTTCTTGTCCTATTCCTTGCTCTTCAGGTTCGAGCAATTAATCCTACCAAGAAAGCATCAGCCTACAATCACCTTTTGGATGTAAACGCGCAATGGGTTTACCATAAAGGAGAAGCACCTAACGTACAGGTCAGTTTTCGGAATGAAGACGAGCGAATCAAGTTCCATCTTCAAAACGTAATCTCAATACTGCAGGAGTCACAGTCAACTAAAACCAAAACACAATTACTCACAGAGCTTTGGCAGTATGCAGAGGACGAACAATTCCCCGTGAATACCGGGCATGCCAATCGCAACCCCTATTTCATAGATTATCAACAAACACATTGTGCCGTAGGCTATCTAATGAAGGCCAGCGGCCATGAGAAACTAGCACAACGCATACGTAAAGAGCATAATTACGATTTTATAAAAAACATACACACCAATGGAATACCCGAATGGGCAAATGAATTTGGTTTCACAGAAGCAGAATTGGCGTGGATTCAGCCAGGATATCCCGTAGCAAATGTGTTTCAACCCATAAACGGACAATTAAACGGGCTGGTCAAAGGCATGTCTTCTTCTTGGGATCCAGAAGGTCTCTTCATGTATGGTAATTTCAATTCAGTAAACAACGGAGCATGCTTTAATAACTTGGCCTATTACAATGGCACGCAAGTTCAATGTGTCGGATTTGATGTCCAAGGTACCGTTAACGATATGTTGTCTACTGGATACGGACTGGTGGTTGTCGGAGACCTGATGGTTGCAGGAACCCCATTTCCCTTAGCACGCATACATGATGAAACCGTTGTTGAAACATACAGCATTCCCTACCGTCCAACAGCAATAGGTCTCGCATACCAAAGATTTGGAAGCTATGAATACCTGGCAATTCAGTCCGAAGCGCCTAATCAGTCCGAAATTTGGGAACACAACCTACCCAATGGTGCATGGACACTTTCCGCTTCAGTTACAGGTCAGATAATCGGCCTTACTACTGCGGGAGATGGTTTAGTTGCCTATGGTGCGTTTCAATCTGCCACCGTTTATACCGACATTCTTACAGATACAACCTTTCAAACCGATAACATGTTTACCTGGAGTAATTACGCTCCTCCTTCAGGCTTCAGTGGTGCAATTCCAGATACCGTTCATTGCGTCATTACCGTTGGCAACGCTACCTACATCAGCGGAACCACCGAAACAACAGGCCCCGTCCTATCCCGATACCTCAATGGCGTTACGCAGCCGCTCCTCTTTGGTGCAGAGTCTCCACGGATGAAATCCATTCGAGATGTAAAGTCCTATGATCAAGGCACGTTTATTATAAGTGGCGACTTCGATATTCAAACGTTTGGTGTAGGCTATTATGGGAAAAACCTAGCGTTGTACAACCCCATTTCTAATGATTACTGGGCGCTTGGTGCCTTTAGTTTGCCAGTAAATGTGGCGCTAAAGTTTAATGACCAATGGTATGTTGGTGGAGAGTTTACAGAACAATTGGACCAGACTGCAAACTACGTGGCCAAGATGTCCGATCCCACAGGTATTCAAGACAGACACAACAGTAGTAGTGTTAAGGTTTTCCCGAACCCTGTTGCTGATGATCTGAACATCATTTTACAGAGCAACTCGTCAGAGATAAAGACGGCAAGGTTGTTTAGTTTGGATGGCAGATTACAATCGGAACAAACATTTCAGGGTCAAAAGCATACCCTTTCCATGTCAGATGTTGCTGCTGGTAAATACATTCTGATTATCGAAGGCGAAGCAATCACCTCAACAGCTATTGTGGTTAAGCAATAGGTGAATGTCCTAATTCGTCCTTTCAACCACCCAGCCCCTGTTTTGTAAAACGGTTTCACACTTCCACTCGCGGCCTTGTTTGGCCGTCATGCGTTTAATAACCGTAGTCGGAGCTCGTTTCTGTTTCCAATCTTGCGGTTCAAGTAGAATAATATCACCAATACTCATCCCAAACAACACACCTCTAAACCAGCTTAATCGCTTGTTTGGGCGTTTGGGCAATGCGGCCGCTTCTTCTTTCGTTATACGTTTCATAGGCTAAGCTTTTAGTCATGCTCAACTTTTATGCTGAGCATGGTCGAAGTATGTTTCAGCATCTGTCTTCATCTCACAACGAATAATCTCTGCTGTTTATTGTCCATTAACAACGGTTAGAATACTATCAAACACTAATTCTAAACCGTCAGAAACCAATTAGATTAACCAGAACACCAATTAACATCTACTAAACACCAATTAAAATCTGCTACGTCCCAAATAAAGTCTACTAACCACCAATTAGAGTCTACTGTACACTAATTAGAATAGCCTAAAGACTATTTCAAAACCATTAACAACCAATAAAACACCAAAAATTTACGGTGCCGATAAGCTGCGAATGCTTACCCCTCCAAATACTTCGCAATATTCGGCCTAAAGTAATTCTCGCCCTTCATCACCTTGCCGTCTTCGCGGTAAATAGGATTACCCTCAGCATCCAACTTGCTCATGTTACTACGGTGTATCTCATCAAAGATGTCGGCAATGCGGTGCTGCAAACCATGCTTGCAAATGGTGCCATAAAGAATGTACATCATGTCTCCCAAGGCATCGGCAATCTCCACCAAGTCACCATTCTCGGCAGCCTCCAAATATTCCTCATTCTCTTCTTGCATTAAGCGATGGCGGAGCAAGTAATCCTCCTTGCCAATGTTATGCTCCGGCTCATCGTTGTTTCCAATGCCAAACACACGATGGAATTCATAAACCGCTTCA
>Ga0208903_1002092_pt1 | contig 10239 bp, 7 predicted proteins | sample AntAceMetag02UKJ_FD_184769 | JGI IMG/M metagenome (GOLD analysis project Ga0208903, IMG submission 184769) | Saline lake microbial communities from Ace Lake, Antarctica - Antarctic Ace Lake Metagenome 02UKJ (SPAdes) (version 2) | ecosystem: Environmental > Aquatic > Non-marine Saline and Alkaline...
ATTCAAATGAATGATAAAATCGATATAGCATTCAAGGTTTTTGAAGGATTAATGGCCAGATACAAAGAAAATGTAGCAGCCGTAGATCTCGTTTTAAACAATATGCTTGAAGAAGGAATTATTACTTCTAACCAGGAGATTGAAAATGATCATGTTGCTTTTAGAACGTTAGGAGTACCCAATTTGGGAATAAAATCATTTGAAAAAATATTCATTCATTTTGGTTACCAGAAAAGAGATTTTTTCGACTTCAAATCAAAAAAACTTAACGCCTATTGGTTTTCTCCGCCGGTACCAAGTTTACCTAGAATATTTGTTAGTGAACTCAGGCTAAATGAGTTATCGGAAGAGGCCCGTTCCATTATTCTAAAATACACAAAGGACATAAAGGAAGATCCCGTTGACAAATTAGATTTAAATAACTGGGAAGAGATTGACTATTTTTTACACCATCCTTTATGGAAGACGCCAGAATTAGAAGAATATGAAAAACTTCAATCTGAAAGTGAATATGCGTCTTGGGTCATATATAATCGATACTATTTAAATCATTATACCATAAGCGTTCATAGCCTCAAAAAAGGTTATAATACAATTGAAAAGTTTAATACGTTTTTACATAAGATTGGAGTAAAATTAAACTCGGCTGGTGGAGAAATCAAAATAAGTAAAGACGGTCTTTTGATACAAAGTTCTACCGTGGCTGAAATGCTAATTGGAGATTTTGCAAATGGACAAACAAAGTCTATTTCTGGCAGCTATGTAGAGTTTGCCGAAAGAAAAGCATTACCTCAGTTTGCCAAGATGGATGTTTCAAAAATAGCTAGAGAACACCGTCGAGATGGTTTTGAAGCCAGTAACGCAGATAAAATATTTGAAAGCACCTTCACTTCTCAAACACTAAAATAACCCTATGAAAAATACAGATTTCCTTTCTAAACTAAATGTTAGTACAAACAATTTAGGCAACTTTGATGGCAAGACCTTCTTAAAAGGAGAAGGCCAACCTTTGGAAAGCTATAGCCCCGTAGATGCCAATCTTATTGGTGTTGCTTCCCTAAGTACTCCAACTGATTACAATGCAATGATGCTAAAATGTCAAAATGCATTCAAAAGTTGGCGTAAAAAACCTGCTCCATTAAGAGGCGAGATAGTAAGACAAATGGGCGAGGCTTTTAGGTTAAATAAAATGGCTTTGGGCCAATTAGTCTCTTATGAAATGGGTAAAAGCTTACAAGAGGGACTAGGTGAAGTACAGGAGGTGATAGACATCTGTGATTTTGCAGTTGGCCTTTCTAGGCAATTGCACGGACTTACCATGCATTCTGAAAGGCCAAACCACCGAATGTTGGAACAGTGGCATCCCTATGGTGTGGTAGGCGTCATTTCTGCCTTTAATTTTCCTGTAGCTGTTTGGAGTTGGAATACTATGATTGCCCTTGTCTGCGGAAATACAACCATTTGGAAACCATCTGAAAAAACTCCGCTATGTGGTATTGCCTGCATGAATATCATTAAAGATGTACTAGACAGAAATAATGTAGAAGAAGGCGTTGTAACTTTAGTTCAAGGCAATGGAATTATTGGTGAATTAATGGCAAACGACACTAGGCTGCCAGTGGTCTCTGCCACGGGCAGTACACGAATGGGAAAAGAAGTTGCCAAAAATGTAGCAGCCAGACTCGGAAAGTCGATTTTAGAACTAGGTGGCAATAATGCTATTATTGTAACCCCAAATACCGACCTCAACATCCTTGTCCCTGGTGTAGTTTTCGGTGCTATGGGCACTTGTGGCCAAAGATGTACCTCCACTAGGAGATTGATAGTACATAATTCTATGTTAGAAATTATCAAAAACACATTAGTGAATGCCTACGGTCAATTGGTGATTGGCTCTCCTTTAGACGAAAAAAATCATATGGGCCCATTGATAGACTTAGATGCCGTTTCAAAGTTTAGTACGGCCGTAAAGAAAATCCCACAACAAGGAGGCAAAATATTATGTGGTGGTGAAGTATTAGAAAGAGAAGGCTCTAATTGCTATGTTTCACCATGCATTGCCATGGCCCCTGCGGATGCAGAGATAGTGCATACCGAGACTTTTGCACCCATTTTGTACATTCACTCTTATGAAACACTTGAAGAAGCTATAGAGATCCAAAACAGTGTACCACAAGGATTGTCATCTGCAATATTTACAAGCAACTTGCTTGAAAGCGAGCAGTTTTTATCAGCGTGGGGTTCGGATTGCGGTATTGCAAATGTAAATATTGGTACATCTGGAGCCGAAATTGGAGGAGCTTTTGGAGGAGAAAAAGAGACCGGTGGCGGGCGAGAAAGTGGCTCTGATGCCTGGAAAGGATATATGAGAAGGCAAACCTGTACAATTAATTATGGTGCTGATTTACCACTAGCTCAGGGTATTAAGTTTGAATTAAGTTGACGTCAGCTTAATTCTGAAATTTTAAACATACAGAACTTTAATTTATTCCAAACAAACGCCTATCTCCAAAACTATAGAGATTTTTTGGAGGTAGCGTTTTGATTTCCATTTCCATATTCTAGCATACGCAGCAATCTTAAATGGTCCGAAGTCTAAGCCTCTTGATACTTCTTATTGCTCGCTATTTGCGGATCCAAAACTTTACATCTATAATATACTGTTGGAATCACCTAGCTGTAAGGACCTCAATATCAAATACGAGTGGAGAGTTCTTAGGAATTGATCCCGAACCTTGACTTCCATAACCTAGCGTAGACGGAAAAATAATGGTGGCTTTTTCTCCTACACGCATTTTGGCAATGCCTTCGTCAAAACCTCTCACCACTCTTCCTGTTAGCAAAGCAAAAGAGAAGTTGCCAGAATCAAATTTCTTTCCAGAAAGTAAATTTCCTGAATAGTTAACATTAACCGTTTGCCCAGCTATCAGAGCTGCTCCGCTTAGATTTTCAGATGTTAAAATATATACCAGTCCAGAGGCCGTTTTCTCGGTCACCGTTAAATTATTGGCCTCCACGTATTGATCAATTTGGCTATCTTCCGGGCCCGAAAAGCCATCACCATTACACGAAAAGCCCACTATGGACAAGATTAATATTGTGAGAGTCTTATTCATTAAATATTATAGTTTATTTTTTATTTAACATAATAGTGATATCCAATTGAAACAACCACTATTTGATTAAGTTCTTGCTTACTTTATATACCAATCTGTGTTCTTCTGTAATTCTTCTAATCCAACAGCCAGCTAAGTTTGCCTTTAACATTTCAGGTTTCCCTAATCCTAAATACGGGTTTTCAATCACATTTTGAAGAAGTAGGAAGATTCTTTTTGGAACAGATCTATTACCTGTCTTTTTCGAAAAGTCACACTCCTTCAGCACTCTTTTTGCAAATACTATTCCCGGTCATTAATATCTACACTTGCCAACTCATAGATTACAGCTTCTGCAAAAGATTTCTCCAAATTGTCCGCATTTGCCTTTTAACTAATCAAATACAAAGTTTCTTTGCAAGAGTTATATTTAGAGAGGGGGAATCATAACCACATCCTCCTGACCATATCGGTGAATTATCATGGTCTCTTTATCCTCTGACACTACGACCAGTTGAGATTTAATATTCTTTCTTAATTCCGTTATGTTTGTTGTCGTCATAGTCAACTTTTACACCCAAAATATACGGAATATCGTACGCCTTAGATTTTACTTCGAATGATTATTCCGCAGGAACGTGCTTCCGCCAGTCATCATAGCTAAGACCAAACTTCTTCAAATCTTCTTCATCCGCACCATCCCAGATGTTTGGTGTGTTACCTCTATAATCCAAATCTTTAACACCAATTTCAGAAGTAAAGAAACCGGTAGCGGTTAGGTCCCGCATTTTATTGAAGAAAGTTACTCCTTGAGACATATCCGGCTTGGCATCCTCTGGATAAGCTATTTGATCTATTAGAGCCATTCTATTGGCCTTTGACAGTTTAATGAATTTATCTCCAAACTGCTTTTTAGATTCTAGATCTAACCACATTAATCCTCCACGCATAGGCACTTTATGGTGGGGCATGTCTTTGACTATATATTCTATAAACTTAGGCACACCTGAATCTGTAGCACTTCCAGAATTCTTATCAGCTGGAATGATAATATCAGCCAAAACGGCTATGGTAGCCATTTCGTGTTTATTGAAAAAGGTCTCGGCTTTTAGTTTTTGTTCGTGAAGAATCTCCTCCTTCAACTGTCCATTTCTGGAATCTGGCAATTCCTCTACTATTTTCTTAGGCTCTACTTCACGAGCTATTACTTTCCCTGAAACCGCCACACCAGCCGTTCCTAAACCTATATTTTTTAAGACGTCTCTTCTTTTCATTTTGTTTTAACTTTTGAAATTCCTTCTCTTTTGTTAGGTGTGTGATGCCCCGAATGTAAAATACTTTATAGCCATCTTATCCTCGGGCAGCTAGCACCCAACATCTGATTTAAGCCATACTAAAGTCCCCCACCCTTAACTCCTTTCATTATAAATTCTGATGCTCGCATTGATAAAGCCAAAATAGTCCAAGTAGGGTTTTTGTCTGCTTGAGACACGAAGGCACCGCCGTCTACTACAAAGAGGTTTTTCACATCATGAGCCTGATTATTTCCATTCAAAACCGACTTATTTGGATCTGAACCCATTCTAACTGTTCCTACCTCATGAATAATTTGACCTGGATTAGCCAATCCATAATCATTGCTGGCATCAGGCTTTTTACCCATTGCTACACCACCCATGGCTTCAATAATATTCTCAAAGGTATCCTGCATGTGTTTGGCTTGCTTACGCTCAAAGTCGCTCCATTTATAATTAAACCTTAGAACTGGTATACCCCATTTATCTACCACATTTGGGTCAATTTCGCAGTAATTATCCTCTCGAGCTACAGCCTCACCTCTACCAGCCATATGAATCATAGAGCCATAAAAACGTCTATAATCATCTTTCAATGATGCTCCATATCCACCAGCCTTTTTCATAGAACCATCACGAGTAGGGAATTTACCATTTAGGTTTTCCATACCAAATCCGAAACCATATGAGGGCTGTGTCATACCACCGCCATACTCAATATGATAACCTCTCGGGAAATCTAGTTTTGAATTATCTAACCACCATGGCGAATACACATGTAAACCGCCTACGCCATCTTCATTATATCTTTTCCTATCTGTCAAACCTGGCACAAAACCAGCCCTAGAAGAACCCGTGGAGTCATGTAAGTACTTACCAACCACACCTGAAGAATTTGCCAATCCATTTTGAAACCTAGAAGATTTGGAATTCAATAGTAATCTAGAAGACTCACAGGCACTCGCTGCCAAAATTACAATTTTAGCCCTTACAGTTACTTCTTCATTTGTGTGTTTATCTACATAAGAAACACCTATTGCTTTGCCATTTTCATCAGTTAAAACCTCCCTAGCCATGGCATTGTTAATCAGGGTTAAGTTTCCCGTTTTCATGGCTGGAATACATAAAACAGAACTAGCAGAAAAATCTGCGTATGCTTGACAACCTCTATTGCATTGATGGCAATAAAAACATGAACCCCGTTCATTATTTATAGGTTTTGTCAATATTGATAACCTAGACGGAATAGTAGTTACGCCAGTTTTTTTATTGGCCTCCATAAACATCAGTTCATGTAAACGAGGCTTAGGTGCAGGCAAGAAAATACTGTCTGGGTCATCCGGTAAGCCTTCATAACTCCCAAAAACGCCCACTAGTTTTTCCACCTCATCGTAATAAGGAGCCACATCTGAATAGGAAATGGGCCAGTTTTCACCTAGACCATCTATGTCTTTTCTCTTGAAATCTTTTGGGCCAAATCGTAAAGAAATTCTTCCCCAATGGTTTGTTCTCCCTCCTAGCATTCTAGATCTAAACCATCCGAATTTAGAGCCGTCCTTTTGTGTATAAGGTTCACCTTCTAATTCCCAGCCACCCCAAGCGGCATCAAAATCGCCAAAGTTTCTGAATTTTGAACTGGCTCCTCTACGGGCAGATTCCCATGGATTTTTTAGCTGTGTAATATATTTAGGATCGGCAGGGTCATAATAACCTCCAGCTTCCAGCATACATACTTTTGCTCCTGCTTTGGTAAGTTGGTGTGCGGCCATTCCGCCTCCAGCACCAGAACCCACTATTAAAACGTCGTACTCTTTGGCTGTTTCTTTTATCTGAAAAGGTTTCATGTATTAACTGGGTTGAATTATAATGTACCAATCTAGCCAATATAAATTAGAAAATAAAAATAAAGAAGCCAATGGAATGGCTTCTTTATGGAAAGTGTAGACAAAATTGGTTTAAAAAGAATTATTATGGCCCAAAATGTTACTTAATAAGGCCGGCAATCTGTAGAGAGACATCCAAAAAAACAATCTTGGCCCTGACGTTTCTTTCTAAATGAAAAATGCCTTCATCTACCAACTGAGTGATTTCATGAAGATTATCCATTTTAAAGGCTTTGGAGAATTTACGAACGAACTCCTCCTGTTTAGCTTCCAGTCTTACTAAGCTGTCATTCCCACTGGCTACTAAAAAAAGTTCTCGGAAGATACTTAATGAATATTCGAAAATATGCTTTTGATGCTCTTTAGAGAAAGTATCAAACTCATCCGCCATTGGTACCAGCTCCATAACATTAAATGCGTAGCAAAACCTCATCCAGTTGGCAAACCAGTCGTGTTCATTTTCATTTTTAGAAGCTGAAAGCTTCAATGCCTTGTTTAAATTACCATTGGATAAAAGTGCAATTTCCTTAGCTCTGTTTTCGGTTTGACCAGCCCGAGCCAAAAAAATCTTGACATCTTCATCTTTAAATTTTGGCACCGCAAAACGCTGCACTCTGGATAAAATGGTAGTCAATAAATGCTGGGAATCATTGCAGACCAATAGGAAGAAAGTTTGAGACGGCGGCTCTTCCAAAACCTTCAAAATGGCATTGGCCGTTCCTATACTTAGCATTTCTGGTAGCCAAATATAAACGAGTTTATAACCGCCCTCATAAGACTTTAGAGACAAGTTTTGTATCAACTTCCGGGCTTCCTCCACAGGTATATTCCCTTGTTTTATACTGATTGTCTCTAACCAGTCTGTAAGATTGCCGTAGACGTTTTCTCTAGCGAATGAACGCCATTCGTTCATGAAATTCTCCGAAAGAACCTTTTTCCCTCCTGCCGTAGGAAAAATAAAAGACACATCTGGGTGAGCCAGTTTATCAATTTTAGAACAGGAAGCACATTTTCCACAAGAGTCTGTGTCTGTAGGGTTTTGACAATTCACATAAGCTCCAAAAGCCAAGGCCAAGGCCAAGTTACCAGAACCCTGAGAGCCATGAAATAGCTGGGCATGAGCCACATGGTTCTTTTTCACCGACTGAATCAAAGTGGCCTTCTGAGCATCCAATCCTATAATATCTCCAAATCTCATCTAGGAAAATTCTTCAGGCTTATTATCTAAAATATGCTTTAACATATATTCGTCTTCTACACTAAGGGCTAGGTTTCTACGCCCCATGGTGGCATTTATCACTGTTTTTGCCTTTTCAAGCCTATAGTTTGTATAACCTTCTGCTTTACCGCCCCAGGAAAAAGATGGGATAAAATTTTCTTGAAAACCCGCACCAAAAACATTGGCACATACACCTATTACAGTTCCTGTATTAAACATAGTACCGATACCTACCTTGGTATAATCTCCCATGAAAGTACCACAAAAAACCTCGCCTGTGGGCTCTAAAGATTCGCTGTCGTAATTGTATAGTTTTACCTCTTTATAATCATTTTTGAGGTTAGAGTTATTGGTATTCGCACCCAAATTACACCATTCTCCAATATATGAGTTGCCTAAAAAGCCTTCGTGAGCTTTATTAGAAAAGCCATAGAAAATACTATTTCCCACCTCTCCACCAACTCTGGAGACTGGCCCTAGCGTGGTATTTGGTCTTATTCTAGCTCCGAAAGCCACCATACTATTTTCTCCTATACTGGCAGGGCCTATCACCACTGCCCCTTCCTGAATCACAGCATTTTCCCCTATATAAATAGGGCCATTTTCTGCATTAAGCACGCAGGCTTTTAAATCTACTTCTTTTTCTAAGAAAATATTATGAAGGGCATACGTCCGAGTATGACAGTCTTTTATGGTTTCAGAAATTCTTCCTGTGGTAAGGAGTGAAAAGTCTTGTTCAATTTCCAGAGCGTTTAAAAGGAATAAATCAGGTAGCTTCCTTAGGACTTTGGTATCCCCTACTGCCAGCTGTTTGCTTTTACTGCCATCGTAATCACCAAACCTATCGGAGCAGTAGGCCACAACTTCTTTACCTGCCAAAATCACTTCTCCGAAAACGAGACTATGAACCATTTTCACCAAGCCATCTGTAGGCAGAAATGAGCTATTGATATACTTATTTTCTTTGACCGTATGGTAAGCAAACTTCTTTTGGAGATAAGCCACAGTCAGAAAAGAAACTCTGGCTTTGGTACGTTTCTCCCATTTTTCACTGATAGTCAAAGTGCCCAAACGAAGGCTTGCAATGGGTCTAGTAAGCGTTAAAGGCTTTAACTGATTTCTATATGTGGGGTCTTCAAAAAGAATAATATTCATGTCCTACAAAAATAAAACCTCATAGGCTGGTAACCTATGAGGCCTATACATTTATTCTATTTTTGGGCTTACTGCTGGGCTGTCATTTGATTAGCCATTAATACTGCGTTGTAAGCATTTACTATCCCCCCGCTTACACATAATTCGCCTAAAAGTGCCTTGCCCTTTCCTCCTGGAACATTTACCATAAGGCCTTCCAGTTTTACCGAGGAGCCTAGAATAATACTTTTAAGTTGTTGGGGTGTTAGGCTAGGAAAATAAGATTTCAATAAAGCAGCTACGCCAACTACAGCCGGGGACGCCATACTGGTACCATCTTGCTCGCTGTATTTAGAGTCTGGAACAGAGCTGTACATGTCCACGCCAGGGGCAAAAACATCTACATCCATCCGCCCATAGTTACTAAAATCTGCTACTATGTTTTCTCCTATTTCATGTGAAGAAGCCCCCACTGTTATCCAATTAGATGCCTGCCCTCCATTTTTATAATACTTAGATGGGTATTCTGGTTTTTTATCAATATCAGAATTGTCATTCCCTGCGGCGGCCACTAAGAGCACACCTTTAGACTCCGCATACTTAACAGCATCATCTACCCAGATTTTCTCTGGAGAATAGGGCTTACCAAAACTCATATTTATAACCTGTGCTCCATTGTCTACGGCGTATCTAATGGCATTAGCCACATCCTTATCTCTTTCGTCTCCTCCTGGCACGGTTCTTACCACCATGATTTTGACATTATCTGCCACACCCTTTATGCCTAAATCATTATGCCTATCAGCCCCAATAATTCCAGCCACATGGGTTCCGTGCAAGGCCCTAGGGCCTCTCACCTCATTATTCCCATATTTGCCAAACTCAAGTTTTTCTGGATTATCACCTACCACAGAACGTGCATCAAAACTGGTATTGTAATTAAACTCTAATTGGTCTTTAAAATACTCCAGACCTTCTTCAACACTGGCTGCATCTACTCCCATTTCGACCAACCTAAGCCAATATTGCTTAGCCCTACGAGCGTTTAGGCCAATTTCAGACTCTTTTATGTTTTGTACATCTTCTTTATAAAATACATCCCGACCCAAAACCTCGGCCAAAACCTTCGTCGTTATATTCAAATTCTCCTTAAGTCCTTCATAAATAGGCAAATACTGCTCTGCCTCTTTTCTTTTTTCTGCTATCTCCTTTTGAATCTTCTTGAGCGTATTGTACTCTTCTCTATATTTCCTGAGTAATCTTTTCTTAGGATTTTCGCCAAAAAGGGCTTTGTACTTATTATAAAGCCTTGCAGATTCTTGCTGCTCTTGAACCACGTCTGTTCCATCTGATCCACCGATAAAGTCCCAACCATTTATATCATCAATAAAACCATTACCATCATCATCTTTACCATTTCCAGCGATTTCATCTTCGTTAATCCAAATTTTTCCTTTTAAGTCTTCATGCTCAATATCTACTCCAGAATCTATCACACCTACTATTACTGTTTCAGAAGACCTCCCTATTAAAAGTTCTTCATATGCTTTTTCTACGCTCATACCGCGTAAGCCATCTTTCTCAAAATCTAGGTTAAACCAATTTGCTTTGGT
>Ga0208903_1002094_pt1 | contig 10232 bp, 9 predicted proteins | sample AntAceMetag02UKJ_FD_184769 | JGI IMG/M metagenome (GOLD analysis project Ga0208903, IMG submission 184769) | Saline lake microbial communities from Ace Lake, Antarctica - Antarctic Ace Lake Metagenome 02UKJ (SPAdes) (version 2) | ecosystem: Environmental > Aquatic > Non-marine Saline and Alkaline...
AAGAGCCAGATGATGCTGGACGTCATCAACCAAGCGATCAACGAGAGAAAACTTGGCGAGTACGGTGGCAACATGAGCAATCCAATCTTAGACAAGGCAACAGCACCGATCAAAAATAAACTTTCAAAAGGACAGGCATTGAGTCCAGATGAGAGAGGAGCGGCGGCAAAACTCATGGCCAGCAAACAAGTCAGAGAAGGTGGATCAGGAACAGCAAAAAATGAAGAAGACGCTTACGATGGCACTCCTGCAGAAGTTAAAAAACTTAAAGCAAAAGAAAAAGCAGACGCTGAAAAGGCAAAAGCAAAATCTAAAACACTAATTAAAAATGAAGGTGTCGAGGAACAATCAGAATTAATACTAGCGGCCAAGGACATGATGGACAAGGTCACATCATTCCTGGAAGACCTAGCGTCAATGAAGACGGAAGGTGCACTAGAGCTAGTAGACAGAATCAGAGATGAGATGGGTGCCGAGAAGGCAGACGCATTTCTACAAAAAATCCAACCAGCGATTGAACAGGCGGAAGCCACTTTAACGACAACCAGGCAAGAACTGGACAACGGTGTAAGAATTTTGACCGGAGAAGAAGTAGCATCAGACCCTATGGGCGCCGATGACACGATGGACATGGACACAACAGACGCAGACTTAGATGACTTGGGTACAGATGACCTCGAGACAGATGAGTTTGGCGCCTCTGATGCAGAAGCGGGTGGAACAGAACCCGAGGGCAGAGAGCAGAGAGAATCCCGGGAAGTGTTCGAGGCTTCCAACAGACTGTACAGCAAACTAGCAGGGAAGTAGTCCCCGTGAGATTTTTCGAATTCAACAAAAGCGACACAGACCTAGAGTCAGCACTTATCAACATCCTGATGAACATGAAGGGCGATGCCGACGAGCGGGAGCAGGCCTCGGACGTCAGCATGGACGCAGTCAAACAGATCATGAGCAACACCGGTTACCCGGCGTTCAACTATGACGTGTTCAAGAGGATCTACGACGCGGACGGCGACCTACAGAACGTCGTGGCGGACTTCGACAACGAGAAGATAGTGGTCAAGACCGACCAAGAAGCAGAGAAAGAACCTGCCATGGACTACGATGATCAAGGTAGCACAGACGTGGTCAAGCAGATGGCCAAGTCTGCAATGAACAGAAGAAAATAGTCCATAATTACATACATGCATTACAAGAGTATGATTTACCAATTGAATTCTTTACGACTGGGGTTGGTACATGAAGACAACATATACGGCAAGCCCACCATCTTCCTAGTGATGGGATCGCAATCATCTAGTATTAAATCACACATGGAACACTGCAAAGAATTATATGACAGTAAAGAAGTTAATCTTGTTGCCATACCTTTTGACAACGACGGATCAGAGCCTGGAGATGATTACGAGATCGTCGCCCATTACGAGAATGTGCTAGGAATCAATTTTTACGTCACAGAAAAGATAAATGCATCTCATCAATTCTTCAAGGACTTCGGAGCTCCTACAAGTGACTTCACGGAATATCACTTCGATGACAAGACTAAATTCGTGAGGAAAGTGTGATGAGTAAAGTGTTCTGCAATAAACCCTTCGACCACAACTACATACACCCCAACGGCAAGATGCGATTGTGCTGTACGACCATACAGGACCTACCCACCGACAACAACTACAACCTGTTCGATGCCAACAAGCACACCATCGAAGACTACTGGAACAGCAACAGGATGAAAGAGATACGTAGGAAGATGATAGCCGGAGAGAAGATCAGAGACTGTGAAAGATGTTACCAACAGGAAGAACATGGTGCAGAGAGTTTGAGATCAACACGAGGCATGAACAAGTATATCACAGGCACACTACCAGACGGCACCTATCAGAAAAGTGCTGGCACTATGCAGATACAACTGGGGAACATATGCAATCTAAAATGCAAGATGTGTAGCCAGATGTACAGCCATATGCATGGTATGGAGACCAAGGACATTGGAGAACAAGATCCCGAATGGTTGCACTGGGTGAAAGAACAAGGAGCCAATGTCAACAACTGGACCAATGAACTAGGAATCAAACAGGAATGGTACCGGAGCAAGGAGATCAAGTTGAAGATGTTTGAACACATAAGTCGCAATATCACACAACTGTGCGTGATAGGTGGCGAGCCAACACTGATACCGGAGTTCTATGAACTGTTCGAGTACTGCGATCAACAGGGCACACTGGGAGACAAGAACATTACCATAGTAACTAACCTGACCAACACAAATCCCAGGCTGACAAAATGGTTGCCAAAATTAAAGGAGTGGACCATATGGGCCAGTGTTGACGGAGTGGGCGAAAGGACGGAGTACATAAGATACCCAAGCAAGTGGAACAAGATACTCGAGAGCCTAGAGTTCTACAGGAGCATCATGGGTGACAATGGTAATATAACTTTAAGCCCCGCCATACAACTGCTGAACATAGACCAACTGGACGACATAGTCAAGTGGTGGAAGGACTGGTGCGGAGGCGAGCTGAACGACAGATACGGGTTCACTTGGCTGGCCACAGTATGGTACCCACTTATATGTAATCCCAACATGGCTCCACGTGAGTGGAGATTGAAGGTGGCCGACAAGTTGTCTAAATACAAGTTCGATCAGAACTATGAGAACATCATAAAGGAACTGAGGAGAGATCAACACACACCAGAGAAGTATAAAGAATTACAGAAGGCATTCATCAAGTACAACGACCGGCAAGATCAATTCCGTAAAGTACCAAAGACTTGGAGGGTATTACTTCCCGAGTTGGCCGCAGAGATAGAAGATAAACAAAAAAGTGATTTAAATTGATGTTTGTTTTAATAGGTAACTCTGGATCCAATCACAACTACATAGGCCTAACATTGGTCAACAGGCAACCACAGGACAATTTAGCATATCACAATCAGGGAACACATGGTGATGTCAATGTTGTGGACATCTCCAACATGTCACACGATAGGATAGATCATGTGATCAAAAACGATGATCCCTTGTTCATGTTCTGTTTCGCTTCAAAGTGGAATGCAGACTTGTATACTTTGTTCAAAAGGTTTGGAATCAATGTCATACAAATAATAATAGACAGCCACAGAGAATGTATGTTAATAAATTGGCAAGAGAAACTTAGGATCAACGCAATGGATGACACTGATCGGATCTTTAGCAAAGAGTGGGAACAGCAACAAAGACAATCATGGAGTCCCTACACCAAGTTTCCTATAGAGAGAGAGCGGTTATGGAGTGGACCTACAAACTCTATGACAATGAGTTCATAGATGTCAAGCAGTCGTTACTATGTGATCAATATTTTTCATTTGGCTCTATGTACGAAAGCATCAATGACGCTGTCAAAGAATTCGACAAGTTTGGAATAAGATACAACGGGCAAAGATATGAGAAATGGAGACAATCACAAAAATTGATATTTGATTCTTGGCAAGCAATTAATAATAATTTTGATGATCCTGGCCCACTGAAACATGACTATCAGAAGGGCATGGCAATTGCTCTGCGTGGAATGTCCGAGTCCCTAACACCTACGCAGTGCTGGAAACAGTATGAACAATTATTAAAGGTTAAATCATGAATGTACTTGTATTGACCCCAGACGGAGTAGGCTCAACGGTGTTGCAGAGGATATGTACACTGGCTTTACATCTCGACGGACAAGATGGATGGACTATTACAATGATCAATGGATAGATTTCCTACCAGGAAACTCTTACACAGGCGAAGCACTCGAACATTTTAAATCAAAGATCTCCAACAACACGGATACCAGTAGGTTCTGTTCATGGTTACTAGAACTACAAGCGATCTTTGATTACTGTAGCACATCGGATCTAGTAGAAAAATTCTATTTTATTAACAGCGGTGTTTTCAACTATGTCGAAGGCGACAAACACAACTTTGGAGACATGTTGCCCGTGTATGAATCCATAAAACACAAAGTCAGAGACATTACTTTCCATTTTCCTCATACAAAAAAAAACGAAGAAAAAGTTTTTTTACCATTTGGACATGTTACAGAAAAAGTTCACGAACAATTAGCAATTGATATACATAGTATTCTGTGTTATAATAAGAAATGAAAATTACAAAAGATATCCTTGTGGATAAAGGAATCACATATAATCAGAAGTACCCCTATGGTGAACTGGCCAGGGTGACCAAGAATCACAAGCGACACTACGAGACTCCAGATGGTAGGCAAGTGCCCAGTGTGACCACTGTGTTGAGTGCCACCAAGGACATGACACACCTACACGCATGGCGCCGGAGGATTGGTGCGGAGAAGGCACAACAGATCACCACGGAGAGTGCCAACATAGGTACAGTGATGCACAACTCCCTGGAGAAACATGTGAAGGGCATGGACAGGACGCCTGGCTCTAATCTCATACAGCAGAAAGCACACACCATGGCCAATGTGATCATAGACAACGGACTGAAGGATGTCTCGGAGGTTTGGGGATCAGAAGTTTCACTGTACTATGAGGAACTGTACGCAGGCACAACAGACCTTGTTGGTGTGTACAAGGGCGAGCCCGCAATAATGGATTTCAAACAGTCACGTAGGCTCAAGAAGAAAGAATGGGTGGACGACTACTACCTCCAATTGGTAGCATATTCAGAAGCACACAACAAGCAGTACGGCACGAACATAAAGAGTGGGCGTATGTTCATATGCACACAGGCCAACGAATACCAGTCGTTTGACATAGAGAACTATGACCACTGGACTGACCAGTGGTATCGTAAATTGGAGCAATACTACAAGCAAGTGTTGTAGTTTACAGCCGGCAAACGTGTTTGGCACACTGTATAAATACAGTAAATGCAAACAAAATTTAGAGGAAACAACTAATCGTGCCAATTGTTCAAATTTCCAGAATTCAGAATAGGAGAGGTGTAGCAACCGATCTACCGCAACTGGCCGCGGGAGAACTGGGTTGGGTAGTTGACGAACAGAGACTGTACATAGGTAACGGTACTGTGGCGGACGGCGCACCAGCGGTGGGCAACACGGAGATAGTCACTGCAGGCAGTTCAGCATTCACTACGGCACTTTCACACACCTACAAGGGATACCTGGGTGATAGTACACCTGTAACAACATCTGTTGCGAGGACTTTACAAAAGAGATTAGATGACTACGTTTCCGTTAAGGACTTCGGTGCGGTGGGTGATGACAGCACGGCGGACGTGACAGCGATACAGAACGCCATAGACGAAATTTACATAGACACAGACACGACAGTAAGCGATGATAAGAGAGCAAGGAGGGTACTTTTCTTCCCTGCAGGAACGTACAGGATCAATGCCGCACTCAAGATACCTCCACACGCACACTTGGTGGGAGAAGGGCCAGACAAGACCATAATAAGGAACTCGGGTGCAACTAATCCTGTGATGGTGATGCAAGATACTCTTGGACAGGTTGGTTCCAACATAGGAAATGGTCTCGCTACGAAATTTGACACAGACAGTAAAATCAACACATCAGGAATTCCAGTTACGGATGTACAGATATCAAACATGACCTTGAAAAACACGGTGGCATACGGAGGCGTCACTTTAAGCAGGATATCAAATGCTTATTTCAATAATGTTAAGTTTGAAGGATCTTATGCTTCGGGTGGTGTAGACGTATCAACATCAAAAGGCATGACTGTTGAAGATTCAACAACAGTATACACAACTTTCAATGTTATTTTTAACCAGTGTCTGTTTAAAAAATTTGCAAGACTGGTTGACATCAGTTACAATGCGACCAACATCAGATTCCATGACTGCGATTTCTCGACCGCCTACTATGGTGCTTTGATTGGTGCGGAGATGGATGGTAGCACAGCGGGACTGACGGATGGTCCCAGGGACGTACACTTCGCAAACTCCAGTTGGAGCGACATAGGACAACAGGCGATCTGGGTCAAACCGACAGCGGGTGCTGACGCAGGCACAGGACCAAGACACATAGTTTCAAATGGTAACTGGTATTCTAGATCAGTGGCCAACAACTTCGAGGGCATAGGGTCGATCAGGGAGGTCCCTGTTATACAGTTCGACAACGACGAATGCACTTCCACACTGGATTTCTTTGAGAGATCAGACCTAAGAAGATCGGATGGCAGTTCGGAACTGAACGCCGCACCGGAACTGCAAGGCATTGGTGTACAGACCAAAGCGATAAAATCACAGACTCTAGCAGACAATCAATCGGCCACCACAATGAACGAATACCCAGCACTGGCGGGGAAAGGTTTGAAAGTAACCTACAAGATCGTCAGGGGGACGCTGGACAGGACGGGTGAGCTGATCATCAGTGCATCAACCAATGGCGTCAGTTATGACGACACCTACACGGAGAGCGGGAGTGACGTTGGTGTTGACCTGACAGCGGTGCTTGACAACAAGGATTCCACTGCAGGTTCAGAGACCATCGCCCTGAAATATGCAACTACCAGTAGCGGTACCGCCGCAACAATCGATTACCAGACAACGATAATCGCATAATACCACACAAACAGATAGACAAAAAAGTCTTTTCAATATAATATTAGTATATTATAAAATAGCAAAACGACGTTGTAGTTTTACTCATACGATGGACGACAAGAAAACAATAAAAAAGTTATAAACACAGATTTAGATAAATATGGATACACAAAAAACACAAATCAAAAAAGAAAAATACAGAAACTTAATGCCCAACACCAACTCCTCGACAATCAAGGTACAGAAAAGAGATGGCAAGTTGGAGATCCTAGACATCAACAAGATCCATTTCGTCGTTGAAGAGGCCTGCGAAGGGTTGACGGGAGTCAGTTCGTCACAGATAGAGATGAACGCCAACATCCAGTTCTATGATGGCATGACGACCAAGGACATCCAGAACGTCCTGGTACGTTCGGCCAATGACCTGATAAGTTTGGATGCACCCAACTACCAGTACGCCGCGGCAAGGCTCTTATCCTATGACGTTAGGAAGGAAGCACACGGCCAGTACGAATACATTCCGTTGTTGAAACTGATTGTGAGGAACATCAGACTGGGAGTGTATGACAAAGGCATCCTTGACAAGTACACAAAGACGGAGATCAAAAAATTTAACACGTGGATCAAGAGAGACAGGGATCTCAAATTCACATACGCGGGTCTGAGACAGATCTGTGACAAGTATCTCGTGCAGGACAGAAGCACAGGACAACTTTACGAGACACCACAGGACATGTACATGATGATCGCGGCCACGCTGTTCGCGGAGTACCCAGCGAAGACTAGATTGGGCTACGTCAAGAAATATTACGATGCGATATCGACATTCAAGATCAACATTCCAACGCCAGTGATGGCAGGAGTGAGGACGCCTATCAGACAGTTCGCTTCGTGCGTGTTGATAGACAGTGATGACACACTGCCCAGCATATTCTCAAGTGACATGGCCATAGGTCTATACGTCGCCAGGAGGGCAGGCATAGGGATCAACGCAGGACGTATCAGAGGTATCAACAGCAGGATCAGGGGTGGGGAGGTCCAACACACAGGTGTGGTTCCGTTCCTCAAGAAGTTCGAGGCGACCGTGAGATGTTGTACACAGAATGGTGTGAGGGGTGGTAGTGCAACTGTCCACTTCCCAATATGGCACCCAGAGATAGAAGACATCCTTGTACTGAAGAACAACAAAGGCACAGAGGACAACAGGGTAAGGAAACTAGATTACTCAATACAGATCACGAAACTGTTCTATGAGAGATTCATGAACGAGGAAGACATCACATTGATATCACCACACCAAGCACCGGGACTCTACGAAGCATATGGTACTGAGGACTTTGATGATCTTTACTTGAAGTACGAGGCAGACAAGACCATTCCAAAGAAAACAGTGGCGGCCCAGGATTTGTTTGGAGACTTACTGAAAGAGAGAGCAGAGACAGGACGTATCTACATCATGAATCTGGATCACTGTAACTCACACAGTTCATTCAAAGACAAAGTTTCGATGAGTAATTTATGTCAAGAGATCACGTTACCCACAACACCCATACAGGACATACACGATGACCAGGGAGAGATCGCACTCTGCATCCTTTCAGCAGTCAACGTTGGTGGATTGAATGACCTAGGAGAACTGGAGAACATATGTGACCTGGCAGTCAGGGCACTGGAACAGATCATAGACTACCAAGACTATCCGGTCAAGGCGGCGGAAGTCAGCACAAAGAGAAGAAGGAGCCTGGGCATCGGTTACATCGGACTGGCACACTACCTGGCAAAACACGGTGCCAAGTATTCAGATCCAAAGGCATGGGATCTGGTTGACAGACTTTCAGAGGCATTCCAGTATCACCTGTTGAGAGCAAGTTGCAACATCGCAATGGAGAAGGGCAAGTGCGAAGGCTTTGACAGAACAAAATACGCAGACGGCCTACTACCAATAGATCACTACAAGAAAGATGTGGACAAGATCGTGCCACACAAACAGAGAATGGCATGGGAGAGTCTGAGGAAAGACATCGCCAAGCATGGACTGAGACACAGCACACTGTCAGCACAGATGCCAAGTGAGAGCAGTTCAGTGGTTTCAAACGAGACGAATGGCATAGAGCCACCTAGGGCATTGTTATCAATCAAGAAAAGCAAGAAAGGTCCTCTGAAACAGATAGCACCAGGGTTCCCCAAACTTAAAAATGATTACACCTTACTATGGGATATGCCAAGCAACGAAGGTTACATCAATGTTGTGGCAATGATGCAGAAGTATTTTGATCAGGCCATATCAGGCAACTGGAGTTACAATCCCACACACTTTGAGAACAACGAAGTTCCACTATCGGTCATGGCCAATGACATGCTGACAGCATACAAACTTGGTTGGAAGACTTCATACTATCAGAACACGTACGACTTCAAGGGTGAAGAGGAAGATGTACAACCAGCGGGTATTGCCGCACAACTAGAAGACGAAGGTGAGGACGTGATCCTAGCACCTGAGAATACAGTTGAGCAGATAAATACTGACATCATTGACGGTGAAGATGATGAAACGTGCGATGCGTGTTCTATATAGAAGCTTGTAAAGTTTAATCTACATAAATACAGTATGGACTATCAGAGAGCATATCAACATTTATGTGAGCGTGGCAAAAATAGATTTATAGAATCATTTACAGAACAACATCATATTATTCCTAGATGTATCGGTGGTAAAGACACAAAAGAAAACTTAGTTAGATTAACACCTGAAGAACATTATGTGGCACATCAACTTTTAGTGAAGATGTATCCAAAGAATAGAAGTTTGATATATGCGGCGTGGATGATGAGATGCGGAAGAAAAAATAATAAAATGTATGGTTGGATAAGAAGAAAGGTATCAGAAGATATGAAGAAAAATAATCCAGCAAAGGACGGTGCATGGAACAGTGGCAAAAAACTTGATGAGCCATTACGTAAAAGTGCTATTACAGAAAAAGAAAAGAAAAACATTAGTAAAAGAATGAAAGCAAATAATCCTAACGCTGACGGTAAGGCTAGAATGAAAAGTATTCAACTCACAGAACTTAAAACTAAAAGAAAATTTAATTTTCAATCATTAAAGGAAGCAGAAAACACAATATCGAAAAAATACAAACTGTTGATAAATCACACAAGTGTATGGAACAATATGAAACAAAGCAAGGCATACAAAGGTTTCCAATGGAAGTTTATTGACATATCATATAACTAGTGTTACTATTAAAATCTAACATCGAAGAATTATTATGAGCAAGACCGTTTTTAACCAGAGCAAAGTTGACTTCATGAAAGAGCCCATGTTCTTTGGTGCGGACGGTGGCATACAGAGATACGACGATTTCAGGTATCCACAGTTCGACAAGTTGAACCAGACGATGCTGGGTTACTTCTGGAGACCAGAGGAAGTAAGCCTGCAGAAAGACAGGGCGGACTTCATGAACTTCAGACCAGAGCAGAAACACATATTCACAAGTAATTTAAAGTATCAAACGGTACTGGACAGTGTACAGGGCAGGGGACCAAGCCTCATGTTCCTACCATACGTTAGCAATCCGGAACTGGAAGGTTGCATAGTGACGTGGGACTTCTTTGAAACCATACACTCTAGATCATACACACACATAATGAAGAACGTTTATTCAGATCCTGCTGAAGTGTTCGACACCATACTGGACGACAA
>Ga0208903_1002107_pt1 | contig 10182 bp, 16 predicted proteins | sample AntAceMetag02UKJ_FD_184769 | JGI IMG/M metagenome (GOLD analysis project Ga0208903, IMG submission 184769) | Saline lake microbial communities from Ace Lake, Antarctica - Antarctic Ace Lake Metagenome 02UKJ (SPAdes) (version 2) | ecosystem: Environmental > Aquatic > Non-marine Saline and...
CGCAACGCCTTAGCCTGGTCTTTTGTCATTCGACCATGGCCTCCGACCTTAATTCTTAGGTTTGGTGGTTGGATTACATAAGTACCCTTATTTGGCATTAGATCGCCTTTTGTAGATGGTCAATGTAACCGGATGCGTCCGTCTTATTCATCTCAGTAATTGAGGCAACTGCAGTCTTATTGAGCCCGGTTAGCCAGGCGTTCACGTTGGCGAGCTTATCCAGGTCGTCACGAATGTCACGCTTGCCTAGTATGGCGTGGATCGCTTTAAGTTGCGGCCCCGTTAATGGGTACATACTGGAGCCCTTACCCGGTACTGCACCGTCATATTGTGGTGCTGGTGCCTCAGTTATCCACGGGTCATCCGGTAGCTCCTCAGTGGTTCGCATGACCTTCCCTCGTTCTTTAGCGTGGTGTATCTCGTCTAGCGTCGCTATAGATGCGTCTATGCCAATGCCTAGGGCCCCGATCGCCCGGCCCCAGCAAGAGGTCTGTAGATTTTGTAACTCTGACCCGCGAGTGAAGTTTGTTGTACCCGGCACTATTTCCCACGCGATCCCAACACCAGGTCGAGGGTCCTCAGGTGTTCGGTATGCGTAAGCCCGACCCACGACCCACTGTTTACCTTCGACAATCACCCATTCGGGTGCATCCATTTGTAGTGATCCATCAGGATAACGGGAAATAAATAGTTTCACGCGTGAAGCGACGTCCACATAACCATCAAGGTTGTAGGTCATTCGCTGTCCGTATCGTCGATCATGTGCCGAATGAGGTAACAGGCGGTCTTTACACTGTCCGGTTGCTCGACCGCTATTTCGGCAAGGACGTCATGTAACGCGGTGCGGTAGCCCTCGAGGTAGTCACCCATGACTGCCACCTACATAACCCCACGCGAGACCGATCACTAAGCCAGCGAGTAGACAGGCGAGCCCGAGCAATGCGGAGCTCACGCTGTGCGCTTCCACATGCGAATCGAGCGGCCGTTATTGGATTCCCGTGTGCTCACCACGTAGTTCCCCATGGAAGTAATGACACCCATTGATGCCCATGAGCGGAATAGTGCCCCGATTTGGTTTGGGTGACCGTCGGGTAGACCGATCGCTTCGATGAGTAGGTCAGCGGTAAATAGGCCACCGATAGCCAATGATTTACGAAAGATCGTGGCCTGTATTCGCCAAGATTTATCTATCTCGGCTAGCAGCTGGACGTCTTCACGATCAAAGCGTTCGCAGTATGTGCAGAGTTGCCCGGTGCAATTATGGCCCGGGCGATCGAGTTGAATATCGCCAATCGAGTCGAATAGTGAGTATGTCATTGTTCCCCTTTTCGTTCTAGTGGCTAGTGTGTTGGCGGAGCCTGCCACTAGAAACAAGCCCCGCCGAAGACATCCCGCCAACTCATTTGTGACGGGTACGCGGCTTCCCCTCCGCTGGAATGTCTGTGGCCCTAGTTTGGTCAGGCGTAGATGCCGTGTCAAGGTCTTTAGTCATTCCGGCGTGTTTGGCATGATCTCGGGTGACCAGCGGTCACGTGTGAATCGACGGTAGGCAAGCGTTGGTTTACCGTCACGAATCACGATAAAAGCCTGCCCATCGAGACCCAAGTGATCGAGGTCGAATAGGTAGTAACTAGCGTTTAGCACTTGTGCCTGGTTTGGTTCCAATGATCGGCCCCCCGCCCGTTATCCCATGCGGTGTAAAAGGCGCGGTCCTGCCAATAACGGTTCCACTCTTGGATCGGGTGATTCCTGAGTGCCTTGATCTCGCTGATCAGGCCGTCGGCCGTCGATCGACTCTCCCTGATCATCATGTACGTGAGGCTAATTCTCCATTGCGAATCGAGGAATTGGTACGCGCCACTAGCGGTCGATATGGTGCCTCGAGCCCTATAGTTAGATCGGGACTCCCTGTGCATAATGCACTTGCGGACCTTTGCCCATTTATGGTGGTAATGCTGCCCCGTGTAGAGGCTTGGTTCGTGGCCTTTCCAGTCTTTCGCCTCCATCGAGCTCGCTGCACACGCCGGGGCCGTCAGTAAGGCCGCGCACATAAGCACTTCCGTGATCATTTGTGCTCAATGATCGTCACCGTACTTGAGATGCGGGTGCGCCTGGTTATGTAGGCGTCCACACTTTCCCTGTCGATCCGACGGTGCCCGCCGGGTGTGACAATGGCATCAATGCGGCCGGCGTCCGAATAGCGCCTGATTGCGTCGCGTGATACGCCTAGCATTTTGGCGGCTTCACCTGGTCTGATGTATGTCATTGTTCCCCTTTTCGATAGGGATAGAGCCTAGCCGTTATTTGTTTGCTTTACGTGCTTTTGAGAGATCACGGCGCCAACGGGCTTTAGTGATTGGTGAGCGTGTCAGGATTGGCAATGGGAACACGGTGCCGTCACGGTCGGCGTATGACGTAAAAGACACGTGGATGTGTGCTTCATGCCCGTAACCGGATCCGCGCCACTTCCACCACGTCCGCCGGTAGGTTCCGCTACTTATCCGGCCTTCGTACACCACATATTTAAGTCTTTTAGCACCGGGTAGACCGCTAGAGGCGTATTCCAGTAGTTGGTTCGCGAGTCGTTTGGCGGTTCGCCCGTTACGGTTGCGGCCTTTCCCCATGTTCTCGTCTAAGTCTATGGCATGGACGACCCCGGCTTTGTTCGGATTGTGGTCGGATGCTCTCGATGCGTGTGCCCGGTCACCAATCCACCCGTCTGATCTTTTGTCACGCTTTGGCCATTTTCGGTTCACTTGATCCCGTAGTGTGACGCCGCCTTTACATAGTCGAGCCATTATCTAGCCTCCCATATCTTGAGTCGTCACCGTTCAAAGCGTTAATAATCACGGGGATTACTGCCGCCGATACTGCAACGATAAGCGGGTGAACGTCCGCTGTTGCGAGCCATGACAGTAACGCGCCGAGTGCAGCGCCTCCCGCTATTTTTACGATGGAGCCTTCCCATGTCGAGGCGAGCCAATGCTTCATATCAGAGCCCTAACTTCTCGGAGATCCGGTCGACTTTCGCGGCAACGTCGGCCAGTGATTCGCCACCGTTACGGAAACCCGGTTGTATTGTGAGGGTCGCTTTCTTGATCTCATCCCGGACGACGTTGCGAATAAGCCACACGAGGCCAGTTCCCATGATCGCTAGGGCGGCTAAAGATGTGGCTATGAGGCCGACAATGTCGCCAAAGTCCACGGTTCTACCCTTTGAGTTTGGCTCGGACAATAGCCCGTGCGCGTTCGGTTTCGGTAGCCAACTTAGGGTGCTTCGATGACGTTGGCTTCTTCTTTACCGGTTCGACTTCGACCGTGTCCACGTGTAGTTCTTGATCTATTTCGGACATTATGCGCCTTCCGTGAGTTGTGGGTACATTACCGCGAGCATGGCATCAGTGAAACCGAGGGATAGGGCGAACGCTCGGGCGTCGCTTAATGCTTTGAGGCGGGCTTTTTCTTTATCGGCTACGGCTTTGACGGCCAGCGGATAAGCGTCCGTGATTTCTTGCTCTGTCGGTTTAAGTGTGTCAGATAGCCACGTCAAACCGGCGTAGTCGTCACCGTTCAAGATCCATTCCGAGCCGCTGTGCGAGTGTGTGAGGGTGAAAGCGATATCTATCATGCGCTTATCTCCATTACTAGAATGTTAGAAGAAACGACTGCAAAAGTGTTTAAGCCGCGTCTACCAACATAACCAGTGCCGCCGTCTACTCTCATTTGTATTTTGTATGTCGTAACAGATGTCGTAGCGGGACTGTCTAAGTTACTTATTGATACTTGAGCAATGCCGACATTGTTATTACTGTGGCCTAAACCGGATAAGGCTGTAGCGGCATTTGTACCGCCCGTACCCTGTGCCAGCTCAGTGCTATTACGAACTAAATTAAAAAGGTTAAAATTGATGAGAGTGTTACCCGCTTGGAAAGTGGATAGGATAAGGATTTTACTCGACGTTGCACTAGGTGTAATGCTCACAGTTAATCCCGTAACGTCCACGAAGGAAGCGCTTGTCGTTGTGAACGTATCCACTTTAGTTGCAGACACAACCTGTAACACCTTCCCGCCGGTGTCGTCAATGTGGTTTGCGAGGGCCAAACTGACCCCCGGGTAGTCGGCTACATTGTCCGAAGACTCGACATAGGGAGTTCCTGCTGCTGTGACTGCCATTTATAACCTCACTAGATCGGATTGGGTAACGATTTCGAACCATTGAGCGCCCGCGCCAACTTCTCCCCATGTAAACGCCGGTGCAACCTGACCCCATTGTAAGACCTGGAGACTGAAACGAGGGTCACTGATCGACAGTGTCATGATGTGTTGCCCGTTGTTATAGGAATCCGTCCAGCCTTCGACGATCCCGTTAAAGTCAGCGTAAGGGCCCGAGGCAGGTAATCCCCTCACAGTTACGAGCGCACCAGATACGAGCTCGAGTAGTGCGGTCGTGTCGGTTGCGTCAAGTTGATCAACGAGCACCGATATCTGGCCGAGGTTCCAAAGCCCGTTCGCTTGCGCCGTCATGATCCCCGCGGCCCGAGTCGTCGCGTCAGTAATCGTTTTAATGCCCGTATCGAGCCGGTACTCACGGCGCCCGTATTGCGTGATTGACGCGCTATCCGTTTGGTTGACTGTAAGGTCTGGCCCGTAGGTGACGGTAACGTCGTTAATAAGAGGCGTCAGAGTCTTGGCCCATGTCGGGGCGAATATCACCCCGGGCGCTTCGAGATTAAAGCTCGTTGGGAATATCGGGGCGTCGGCCCATGTTCCGTCGGCTTCGGCCCATGTGCCGACCTGGTTAGCCCATATGCCGGCGAATGTTGTCGATCCCCGGTTACCGTAATCCTCGAATATGATGCGGCCTGTCGGGTCATCGTAATAAGTGGCACCGGTTCCTTGAGCGATACGTGCCAGGGCGTCGAGGGCGGTGGAGGGTTGCGCGTCGGCTTCGAGGATCGCGTACAGCGTGATATCGGGGTCGCCCGCGTTGAGGTAGTCGAGGCCAGTGGCGTCAAGAATGTCGGTGACCCGTTGCCGGGCGCTTTGCTCAATGTAGCCCGAGGCACCGACATCCGTGTAGCCGAGTTTGGCTAGGTTACCCATTGCGGTAATCGTCGTGATTGCAGTCGGGGTGCCGGTACTAATGAATGACACGTTCAGGTCACTGATAGCCCCCGTGAACCGATCGACACCATCGAAGGATATTGCGACCGTGTCGGCGAGTTCCAGTAGTGGGCCACTGTCACCCCGTAGCACTATTTGGGTATTTGAGGCGGTCGGGCTTGAGGTCACGTCACTACGACCGTGGGCTACCGTGACGTTGAACTCGAATACGTCCAGGTCGATCACCGACCCGGCCAGAGTAATCTCAAGTGTCATGCCAGCACCGGTGTTACGACCGCGCCGCTACGGGAATCGGAGTTGCGGATCACGTTGGCGATAGCGCGAGCCACCTGTTGATCGGTAATCAGTTGTTGGGCCGCTGTCGCGTCGGCTACTTTTTCGGCTCGGGCCGCTGTGGATGCCGCCTCCACGTTGCGAACTGCTGCGGCTACGTCACTCGCTAGTTGTGTTTTAAACGCTGCCCCGACTGGTTTAGCCATTGCCTTACCCAACTTTTTGAGTGTGTCGCGCTCGTAATCCAGTTGCTTGGCAAGACTGACGACCATCGCGGCGGCAGATTCGACCCCGGCAGTCATGAATTCGGGCACTAAACCTAGGGCCAATTCCCGAGTGCGGTCTTGAACATTAACCCATTTCTCGTTAATCGAACCCAGTAACCCTTTATCGTTAAGCATGTCTTGACCGAGTGCCCCGCCAACCTCAGGGCCTAGACCGGCCATATAGTCGATCAAAGTTTGGTCAACCTGCGAGTTCTGTAGCGCCTCGAGGACGTTGCCGAACCATTCGGCCTCCGCGACCATCGCATCAAACCCGGCCAACACGGATGTGCCGGTTTCTTTCCCATCCGTGTACGCCTTACCGAGGTCTACCCCGGCGAGTAGGTTCCCTTGCATTGCGAGGGCGTAACCGGCTACGGCGTCCTTAGCGTCGTTAAATGATTGCACTTGGATGGATAAAAGGTTCTCAGTTGAGGTGATGGACTTGCCTAGCTCGTCGGTGCTTTTTTCTAGGTACTTTTGGAATTTCGTAAGTTTCTCGACTTCGGCTGTCGCACTCGATGCAGAGCCAGCGTAGTTCGTGGTCGCCTTCGTTGTCGTGGTCGTGGTTGCTGTTAGGTCCCTTTGACGTTCGGCAAGGTCTTTGTAGTCTTTGTTCTGTGCCTGAGCAACATCCCGGGCCATTTTCGTCTGTGCCTGTAATAGTGACACGGCGTCTGTAGCGCCGTTAGCGGCGTCTGTCATGTCGTTTAATGGGTTCACCGTGTTGGCTACCGTGTTGCCGAATGTTTCCATAGCCGGTGAGGCTTCATAAGCGGCGTCGCCCGTTCCCTCTGTCGCTTGGCCTAGCGCGTTCATTATGCGACTAAATGGGTTTATCGTGTCACTAACGAAACTGAATGCGTCACCGAGTAACCCGGTCTCCGTCTTGACTTTCTTCTCGATGTCCCTAAGGAATATGAAGCCGTCGTAGAGCATCGCGAGTGAGGCAACGACGTCGGCAACGGTTTCGCCTAAGTCTTCAAGTGCTGGTTCTAGTTTCTCCATGGATTTAACCATGTCGGTAGTACCCTCAGTGGCGTCAGTTAGCCCGGTGAGTAAGCCTTTACCGAATGATTCCGCTAGGTTGTCGGTCGCTGTTTTAAGTACTTTCATGCGGCCCTGGAGAGTGTCGGCGGATGCCGTGGCCTGACCGCTAAACGTGTCCGACAGTACTTGAGTGATTACTTGCATGTCGCCGGTTTTGATTGTTGCGGCGTCGATACCGGCCCCGAGCCGGGACAGTCCGGCTATGTTACCTTCGTACGCTTTACCCATCGCGTCGGTTACGGCTTCGAGGCTTTTACCGGATCCGGCAGATACGTCTAGGGCGAGGCTTAAGGCGTCTTGCGCTTTACCAGTGTCACCGAGTGCCCTAACCAGGCGGTCGTAGGCGGGTCGTAGTTCGGTATCTGCCACGCCGAGGGATCGCTCAAGACCGTAAATAAACTTTTCTATTTCTGGCTGATCATGCGCTAGTCCAAGGTTGTTCAGGGTGGTGGAAAGTCTACGGACGGCTTCTTCATCTTCGAGGGCTGCTTTCACTCCGTCGGATGCTAGTTTCACGGCAAGCGCACCGGCCGCGATACCGGCACCGATAAGGGCCGGGCCAAGCATGTTTTTCAAAGATCCGGCTAAACCTTTGAGGCCGCCTTGAGCCTGAGTCATTCCGGCGTTGAACTTTTTTAGATCCGCCGCTAAGTAAACCGTTAAGGTTTTTCCGACTGCCATCACATCACCGGCCATTTACGGACGACACGATCGACGGCTTCGCCCCACTCTTGTAAGGCGGGTTTCTGATAACTTCGTGCTTTTGCTATCCAGTTGGTTTTCTCGAATGGTGCGTTCGAGTTGCGGGCGTTGCCCGTGTCGGTTGGGTATCTAAGCATGTTCGAGGATGCGCCACCCGACGTTACTTTCTTTTGCTTACCGATCGAGACCTTGGGGAGACGGTCGAGCCCGGATCGAATATCGGATGCCAGAATGTCGCCCCATTCCCCACCGACGTTCAGGGCCGCGTTTTGGAACGCTGGCACCATGTGCCTATCGGCTATTGTCCGCGAGGCTTGCCGTAACTCTTTGGCTGCTTCTTTTCCTAGTTTTCGGAGGTCGCGCAGTAGCGGGTTAAGACCTTCGATGTAGGCATCGAATTGCTTAGCCATTACGCTAACTCCTCCATGATCGTAACGACCTCCCGGCCGGTCAGTTTCTTAACGTCTTCCATCGTCCAGCCCGTACGAACCGCTAGGCGTATCAGTAGTCTGCCGTGACTACCCTCTAAAAAGGTTCCACATCGTCCTTAAGAATATCGACCTTGACCCGGTTTTTACGTGCCCACGATTTCACTGTTTTAAGGTCCCCTGGTTCTTTGTCCTCGAGGTAGAAGTAGGCGATTGTTAAGCGCATCGCTTGTTCGCTTGTAGGCCGGTTCCCGTTTAGTTCTTCATACATCATGAAGTCCACTGGCAGGGTTTCAACTTCTTTTGTTTCGTGATTATCGGACTCGATTTTTAGTCGTGGATACATAATGGGTTCCCCTTAGCCTTATGCCGTTGCGGCGAAAGTAACCGAACCGGTGAATGATGTCGAGACAGTAACGACGCCGTCGGCCGGGTAGGTGAGGTCTGCTGATTCGATGAACATTGCGGCACCGGTCCACGTTCCTGACGTTGACTCAACCACGACCGCGACGGATGCGGCAGCAGCGATAGCGGTTTGCAAAGCCCCATACATGCCTGTCACTTCATCGAATAGAAAGTCTAGGGACATCGTGCTGTTCAGGTCGGTCTGGTCAAACGCGACCCCGGAAAGGGTTTTAGTGCGGACGATTGTCGGGGTCGTGTTGATTGTTCCCGACGTGATTTGATCCTCGTAATTTGTTGCACCGATTGAGACGGTGAACACGGCTCCAGTTACTCCGATAGCGGGCATTAGTTATCCTTCTTTCATTTGTATTTGTACTTCGATTTCGGTTGTCATGACTGTCCCTTGTGAGCCGAGACTCATTAGTTGCGGGGCGTTCACACTCGCGACGTTTACGGATGCTGGTAGCGCGGCAAGTAGCACGTCGAGGGCGTCCTCAGTGGTTGAGATTGCCACCGCGTTCACCCTCACGTTCACGTTAAGCAATAACCGCCAACGGACCGCATAGTTCAGGGTTGATCCGATCCGGGTCGGTTGTACCCACGGGGAGTCGGGGACGATAACGACGCTAGGGGTCACCGGGACTGTAGGCACCGTGTCGTAGATTTTGTACCCGAGACCGGTCAAGCTCGTAACTATTAGTTCTCGGGCTTCTGTGGTGAGTGCCATTACCCGACCATCGTCGTCATCTGCTTGTAGGGTGCCAGTAGGACAGTGACCCGGGCCATTAAAGCGGAATTAATCCGTGGGCTAGGGGTGAAGTCCACGCTAATAGATTCGCCCCCTGCCGCGTACGCCGCCTGGTATGTCTCGACCGCTATCGTCATGGCCGCTATTTTCAGCGGTGCCGGTTCGGCTTCGAACGAAACAAGCGTGACTAGGTAACCGATCAAGACGCACGCCGAATTGGCATGCAAGTCGAGTACGAGACTGTCGGGTGTCTCGTACTCGATATCCAGATTATCGGCCAGTTCCTGACCGGTTACCAATGCCATATGACCTTCACTACCTTCCGGGGGTTGTTAGTTTGTTAGGCCACAACTTCTAGGGACACGATTCCGGCGGCCGTGTAGGCGGCGCTCACACCGTAACCGTAGATTGCGATGTCGCGGCCGAGGTTGGCTACGTTCTCCGCTGTGGCGAGGCTAGGACCGTCCTCGATCCATGAAGCGGTCGCTGTGTTCGAGACGAGGATCGCACCGGCTGCCAAATTGCGGTCGTGAATCACGGGTAGGCCAGAAACGTTTACTCCAAGAGTGCCAGCGGTTGCAACACCTGACACGTTCGAGACGGGGTAGGCCGATGGGAAAAACGTTGACCAGCCACCGATTTCTGCAAACACGTTGCTGGCTACGAGAACGAACTCTGCCCCGCGACCGGTTGCCGTTTCCACGGTAACCGATGCCTGAAACACTCCTGCGCGGAATTCTGCGCCTGTCGTGTCGCCTGCAAAGTTGTAGTTCTGTGGGGTGCTGGCGACGAGCATTGCGTCGACGAATGCGTTATCGGTGATGAGGGCGTAGGACGCGACCATGATCCGATTGTGTGCGTCGAGATAGGACGGGCTTGAGCGCTGGAGCAACTGGTAGGAAATATCCGAACCGGCTGCGAACGTCTTGAGGCTTGCCGTGCCCTTTTTGATGTCGATCCGAACGGAATTAACTTCGGTCTTTTCTGTGGTCTGTTCCTCAACAATGAGGGCTAGGGTCCCGTCAAAGTAGGGCCACGCGAACTCCATGCCGCTTGTTCCGGCGGATTCCACACCAAAAGCGGTAATACCTGGTCGGCCAAGGTCGACGATGTTTTTAACGTCCATCATCCAATTAGGTGGAAGTACGCCGGGGTTGTTTGTGGTGATCTGGTCTGCGAGTGCGCGGGA
>Ga0208903_1002111_pt1 | contig 10175 bp, 12 predicted proteins | sample AntAceMetag02UKJ_FD_184769 | JGI IMG/M metagenome (GOLD analysis project Ga0208903, IMG submission 184769) | Saline lake microbial communities from Ace Lake, Antarctica - Antarctic Ace Lake Metagenome 02UKJ (SPAdes) (version 2) | ecosystem: Environmental > Aquatic > Non-marine Saline and...
AATTTGTTCGTAACTTTGACTGAAGTTGTTCATTTGTATTTAACTGTTTGATATTCAATTAAATATACGACTTTTAGTAGTCAAAATGAACAACTTTTTACACTTTTCCTAAATGCACTACGGGTTAAGGATACTGTTAGTATTTACTTTGACAGTTTGACTCTGCATTCCAATGAAAGAATATATCAACAGGTCCGTTTCATCTGCATTTATGGAGTACTTGCCTTGAGAATCGGTAAGTGTACCAACTGTTGTACCTTTAATAACGACGCTTACACCAGAAAGGGTGGAACCGTCATCTGAATCTGTGACCACACCAGTCACCATTTTTTTCTGTGCCATTACCGGAAATGTTCCCAGTACCAGCACAGTAATTAGTAGTTTTTTAATCATTTTAGTTTAGTTAAATAGTTTAAACAATTTAAATTTAAATTGTCCAAGAAGCAACTTACCGGTTAATTTCGAAGTGAACTATTAAACCCTAAAATGACACATATTAGACAAATTATTTGAGCCTCATACAAACGTCTATTGTTAAGCGTTTTAATAGTCGGAAAGGGAGTTTAGCGATAAACTAATTCTTTTTCATACCTTTGTTTTTAGGTAAAAAAGTTCTCTTTTAGGAGCATTTTTCTTAATCCTTACAATTAGACATTCGCTCTGGAAACGGGTATACATTTTTACACGGATTCTCCAGAAGGATTTATACCTGCATTTTATCAAAATCTCTTTAGCTACCTTTCCTCCTATAAACCATCTTCTTGTATCCCTAAAGTTTGTCCTAATTCAAACCTGATTTCTCTAGTTTTTAAAGACGTCTCCCTCACCTGTTTGTAATGAATTAGGATATGATAAATCACTTATGTCCAAAAAATGTTTTAAAACGTTATTTGATTTGCGATTATGAATAATTCTTATCCTCTTTTTCTTCGTTATAAGTTATTTTTTTATGAACAAACCTTTATCTACTACCATTCTATACAAAGGTGTAGTCCGTATCCACTCTGGCAGCATACGACTTTTCCATTTTGAATTTTAGTGACTTTGTGCCTAATTTATTCAGTATTAAAGTAGTACTTCAAATAGATAAAGTTGAACGCAAAAGCGGATACTCCCTTTCCTTTTATAATTTTGGAGATAATCTCGGATAGGTGCTTTTTTTATCATTCTTAAAATAAATTATCACCCCATCATAGATTTTGAAGTGATAATCCTGTTTAAGGTGGTAAGAAAGAATACTGCCTATCGGCTACCTATTGAAAGGAACTAAATAAAATACCGTCTTTGAATCTATTTTCTACTTGACAAAAAATAATCCTACCTAATGTTTGATGTGAACTGATTTTTAAAAGTAGTACGCTGCAATAATTTAGTTTGTTTGAGGCAACTCCCATTATGTTAGTAGAGCAAGAGAACCACAGATTTCCCGTCAGAAGTATTTTGATGTGTTAGAAAAGGACCCGCTTTATACTTCTTGGACGAAGTTCGCAGTTACTCTCCGTAGAATGTGCTAGTGTGCTAATTCAATACTCAACGGATACATATTTTTATTTAAAAGTTATTCTAAATACAAAAGCTACATTTATCAACATTAACCCAATCACTAATTCAGCCTTATTAAAGATAAAACTGTCGTTGAGTCCTTGTTAATATTCCAGATTACATAGGCATAATCACGGCAGTTTCAAGTTTATGGGGAGACAATCAGTTTTTACTTCGATTCACAAAGTCAGTTAGTTTTTACAAGCGTCAAAATCTCAAAATCATACTCATTCTTCTCGTCTATCTCATAAGACTTAGACTCCTTGATTTTCCAGTACTTAAAATGTGCCAAATCGAAAAAAACATCTCCTTCTGGTTCCGCATCAACTTTAGTGAGGTAAACTTTTGAAACTTCTATTAAAGCTTGCTCGTAAATATTCGCTCCGCCAATGACAAAAATCTCATCATTACCCTCAAGATCCTGAGCCAATTCGTAAGCTTTCTCTAAGGAGTAAACCACATGACAGCCCTCTACTTTTAAGCTTTTATTACGCGTAACGATTATATTGTTACGTTTTGGAAGTGGTCTTCCTATTGAATCATAGGTTTTCCTACCCATAATAATGCTATGGCCAGAGGTCAGTCTTTTGAAATTCTTTAAATCTTCAGACAAACGCCAGATAAGCGTATTGTCTTTCCCTATGACATTATTCTTTGCTACGGCTATAATGAGCGAGATATTTCTTTTGATTTCTTCCACGGTTTCAAAAGTACCAAACTTTAAACTCAAGAATCAAAAAGATCTAGAAATACCCACAGAAAACATAGACTTAAATGCTAATTCTCCGTCAGAAAGGTTTTGAGCCACGGGTAGTTGAGCATTGGCACTAAGGTTATATCTAGGCGTATAAACCTCTATTCCAGTGTTTAAAGCCGCCAACCAACCACCTGTAAATTCGTTTTTTACGCCAGATTTCATATCCATACCCGCTTGCTCTACATAAAGGCCTACTAAGGGTAAAATAGTTAACCTTTGCGTATACAGTGACTTGAACAGTGTGGCAGCCAGCACTGTTCTATTGGCAAATCTGTAATCATTCTCATTTACACAATTCAGCTGATAAGTGGCATTTAAACTAATGCCCATTGACTTATGTTGAAGCGTATAAATCACCTGAATAGGAAAATCCCAACTACCTGTACCAAGCTGAAAGTTAGCATTGGCCACTTCAGAGATGCCAAATCTATTAAACTTGAATTTTCCCGTCGGGGCCTTTACTCCTCCGCCTATCAATAACTGATGATTAAAGTCCGACAGCCAGAGCGTATCCATAGCTGTATTTATCATGTTATAATGAAATAAAACTCTAGCATCCCCAAAACCCTCATTCCTTTTATTTTGTCCATCATATGAGAGCACCTGCTCATTAAATTTATATGGTAGAAAAGCTATCATTTGAAGGTTTTTAAACGGGTATGTTCTTAGACTAAGTTCGGCTGTTTGAAAATGCTCACGACTTCCTAAAAACTTACTACTAAGATGAGAGTTATAAGTCTTCGAGAAATATCTAATACCGATCAGCTGCTGATTCATGTTTGGCAGGAGGCCCATAAAAGAACCTCCATTTGCACACCCGCAGATATCACAAGCCTGAGTGTTATTCCAGAAGCTCATTAAAATGATAAGTAATATTATTTTTCTCATGGTGCGGCAAATGCGGGGTTAGTGATAAATGTAGGGTCGTTTAGTGTATTGAGAAAAGCCAATAAACCTAACTTCTCCTCTTCCGAGAGAGCTATACCTAGTATTTCACCCTTTATCAGATCAGGGTCAAGGTTATCGGTATTATAAACACCATTATCGTAATGCTCTAAAACCTGTTTTAAAGAAAGGAATTGTCCATCGTGCATGTATGGTGCTGTATATCCAATATTCCTCAAGCTAGGTACTTTGAATTTGTATTTGTCGCTTTCATTTTCTGTGATGTTGTACCTCCCGTTGTCAGGTTCTCTATCATAAACCTGCAAGCCATTATTTCTGTAAGTCCCATCGCTAAATAAATCTGTGCCGTGGCATGAGGCACATTTGGTTTTAAAAACAGAAAGACCAGCTAATTCAGAATCTGTAAAATCTCCACCCCTCTCATTCCTCACATATTTATCGTACTTAGAATTTGCAGACACCAGACTATTCATAAATTGACTCAATGCTTTCAAAAAGCCTTCCGTAGTTATTTCGGAAGAACCATATGCAGCTTCAAATAGCTCTGGATATTCCTTAGTCATCTTAAGTTTATCCAAAACGTTACCAAGTTCCTCGTCCATCTCCAGTGGATTGGTGATGGGAGCCACTGAAAAAAAGTCAAGGTCAAAAACTCCACCATCCCAAAAGAAAGAGTCCATAAAAGCTGTATTCTGAATTGGTGGGGCATTTCTATTCCCTATGGCATTATCTATTCCGTGACTTAGCGTGTGTCCATGGTGCGTAAAGGCATAAGACTGCCCATGGCACTCCGCACAAGCAATAGTCCCATCACGTGAAAGTTTGCCATCATAAAACAGTTTCTTCCCTAGCTTAAACCCATCTTCTGTCACAGGATTTTTAGAAAAGTCATAGGACGGATTCGGGAAATTATCTGGCTGGTAGTAAAGCTTTGTCCTATCTTTCAAAGGATCTAATATTACTGATGGCTCTTTACAGGCCATCAGCAATAAAGAAAGACAAACGAGGTATTGGAGCCTTCTCATTAATGTACGTGATCTATAGAAAACCCAGAGGCATAATTAGCAGACACTTTGGTGCCCACCATAGGATTATGAATCATTGGACTTTCTGTCAGTTTGAGTGTATTACCTCCATCCATAACTTTAGAGACATCAAAAATTACATGAATTTCTGGGGAAGTACGTTGACTTACTTTCACATGATCTAAACTAAGGACTACATTCTTTATATTATTTGGAGTAGGGCCTTCTTTCCCTCCAAAACCACCTATGTGAAACTCAAACTTATCCTTTCCTTTTAAATCTACATCAGGAGAATTACCCTCCATTTTAAAAAAGATATAGCCCATATTCCAGCTCCAGTACATGTTATCATTTCCATATGAAGCTACATCTAAAACACCCGTTCTCGACCCTACATCGGATACACTTTTTAGACTATCTACGCCTATATTGAAACTAAGCTGTGTGTAATTCCCTCTCGGCACTTCTGGCAATTCTATAAGCTGCGTACCCACGTCTGATTCTTTTATAAGGAAGTACTGATTTGGGAAACTAACCGTCCCTCCTGTTTCTGATTTAAGGACGACATGAGAAACAAAGTAATTTAATGTACTTACGGTGTAGACTTCACCACTTGCATTTATGGCTTGCGTATTACTTAAAGAAAGTTCTGCAGCAGCAAATCTATTGTCAAATTCAATCTTAACCGTATTCGTTGTATCTGGGTTTTCTATGTCTGTTTGCTTGCAAGACATCATCAAAGAAGATAGGCCAATCAGGCCAATATATAGTTTATTGGAAAAATTCATCTCTAATTTATATTCTAAAGTTTCAAAAAAAAATATCAATAGACGACCTCCTATTTCAGACAACTGAAGAAGCGTCAAACCATTGAAAATTAAAAACAAGAAGGAATTAAGATATAAACTGAGGCGGATGAAAAATAGAGAAAAAGTGACTCATCTTCAAAAGGTGTGGAATTACAGGAATAGCAGCTCCAGAGTCTGAGTATGAATATGTATCAGGGAAGGTGTAATCACTACTTAAGCTAAGACATTCAAAAACGAGTAGTTTATCTACAAAAGCAGCCTCCGCTTCATTTTCATCTTGCTGTTGGGCGGCCTTTAATTGTTTCGCCAAATAACACTTTCCGTCGCAGTTAAGCTCAGGACGGCCTTTATTTACACAAAAATTTTGAATAATGAAATCTTTGCGAAGCTCATAATTAAAAAAGATAGCAGGTACCACCATGGCCTTCACCAGAAGTAAAGTCAATAAACTAAGTGCCCCTATTTTTTTTAATTTCTGCATTCTTTGAAACTAGATTGCAAAGTTAAAACGTAATCTTCTTAATAAAGCTGTGTGTCGTCATATTCTCGGTTTTTTATAGAGAGGAACAGTACTACATGGCTCTCCAAACATCAAACTTTTTACTATCGGCTGGAGCGTTTGAGTAAGTTCTACATAAACCTCTGCAGGTACTTCTATTTTAGAACAGCCTTTGACCACAACTCTAGAGTCTCTGTAGGCTTCAAAGTCCACTTCCGACAATGCTTTTTGGAACAGCTTAACCTCTAAATCCTTAAGAGATCCTTTTACTGCACAATTAGCCACTGGCCCAAGTTTAAGGACCAATAACATATATGCCCACGTGGGAATTATCACATCCTCAGAACAGTGAATGGCTACGTTTTTTCCTTCATACGAGCTCCAGTCATGTTCTTTTAAGAACACTCTAAAATCTTTCTCCTTCAGAATCATGTCCATGAAGAGGTTATTCTTCAAATCGTAAACGACGCGTTCTCCAGAGTGATAATAATCCTCCAAATTAAATGATACAAGCCCACTAGAGGCTACCTTATTTATGATTTCTTCTGCCATGTGTTAAAAACCATCTTCAGCTTCAGAAAGTTTGTCATCACCTTCATTTGAAACATCAAGATTATCTTCTGAAGTAGTGGGAAACTCGGTATAAAGCACTACGGATTTTGTCTCAAAAACGTGCAGGGCTATAGCGTAATTCCAGTTTTTGAGCACGAATTTTGCAAAAATAAAAAGTTGCTGGAAAACTAGCATAAGGCCAATGGTAAACCCTGAAGTCATTCCTATAAACTTATCCAAAGCCAAATAGATGATAAGAGAGACAGATCCAAAAATCAGCAAAAGCCAAAAGTATAAAAGAGTCTCTTTATTTCTAAAAACGAAACAGAATGCTTCCCAAAAGGCTTTAAGAAAGGTTATTCTAGGTTCTTTATACATGAAGGTTTTGGCATAAAAGCTTATACATAAACCAAAACTCATCAATACAAAAAGAAAAACAGAAGGCGGAATAAGCCAAAGCACATAGCCTCTTTCTGAACTACCATCTGCTATGGCCACGAAAATAAAATAGACCAAACCGCTTACTAAAAAGAAGACAAAAAGAAGAATGCCTATCAAACAAAGAAGACCAAAATACTTTGGAAAATGTGAAGCCGACATTTTAAAGAAACGACCGAACGAAAAACTATTTTTGGGATTATCTAGTTTGTCAATTACTCCTCCGGCAAAAAAAGTATAAATCAAAGAACTCACAAAACCAGCTCCTAATGAATACCAAAAAACAGGTTTAAAAGCTTTCCAAGAGGCGTTCATAAAGTCGCCAAATACCATAAAGCTGAAATCAGGAACCAGCTCATTTAAAAGCATGGAATGACCAACTTCGCTTTTCAATATATCATAAAAGAATACTAGAGGAAGTATAGTAAGTAGGACGCTTACTAAGTACATCAATAAGTGAACGGGCCAATTGGCCTTTACATCTTTGAAAGATTTTTTCAGAATAGAAATCATTGAAGCTTCTTGTTTTCTTTGTGGCGGGTTTTGTCCCGCTCAGTTTTCTTTTCTAGATTCTTTTTAAAAGCCTCTGTTAGATCTATTCCCGTTTGATTTGCAAGACAAATAAGTACAAAAAGCACATCTGCCATTTCATCACCTAAGTCCTTGTTTCTGTCAGATTCCTTTTCAGACTGCTCTCCATAACGCCGAGCCATGATGCTTGCCAACTCACCCACCTCTTCTGTCAAAATAGCAGTATTGGTTAATTCATTGAAGTAGCGAACTCCAAAAGCGTTAATCCATTCATCAACTATTTCTTGTGCTTCTTTGATTTTCATTGAATTTTACGGTCAACAAGAAATTGAAGAATCATTCTCTTTTTTTTGGTATATATAATCTTAGTAAAACAGGCATTCAAAGCTTCAATCAAACTGACATTCACTTCCGTAATTGTATCAAATCTTCACCTTTCCCCATCCTAGGGTACTGATCATCCAATTTGGTAATGGCTTTCGCATGCCTCTTTTTTTAAGGTCAATAGAGATATTTAATTTCTTTAAAACGGGTACTTTATGAGTTTCTACAAATTCTAGAAGTGTTCCGTCTGGGTCTTCAATATAGCTAAAACGTCCGCCAGCATCGCTCATCCCAAAATATCCACCGCTATCTACTGTAAATGGAAACCCATTTGTCTCAGCTTTTTCTTTAAACGCCTCCATATCTAGACAATCAAAGCACAAATGAATGTAACCCAAATCGCCCCAGCTTCTTCCTTTCATAATGACAGGCACTGCCTCATCCAGCACTTGCAATAATTCAATTTCGATATTGCCAAATAGCTTATAGAACGCACCATCTGATGTTTCAGATTTCTTTAGCAAAACTCTACGCATATTCCGTTTGCCACCTTTAAGATTTTCAAAATCCTCAAAGACTCCTGTCTCATCATAAACTACTTCATTGATACCCAGCACATCTCTATAAAGCTTCAATGACTTTTCCATATCACTTACGCCTATTACCGCTCCTAGAACCCCCCCAGTATTATCAGATTTCTTTTTGAACCATGAGTTGTCAGGCACTATTTGAAGGGGGTTCCCGTAAGGGTCTACCACCCAAGCTGTAGCATTTTTATTTGGCAAATTCTGTAACTTCAGATTCAGAATAACGGCCAATGCATCTACATTCGACGATTTTATTTTTGCAGCAAAAATTCCTAAATCACCTATGGAAGGAGCCTCGTTTGGAGCTATCGGCAGAGGCTCTTTAGATTCCCATATTTCTGCCCCGCCGCCGCCTGCCATATTAACAGCTAAAATGGCTCGTCGTTCTCTAACTATTCCGTTTGTATGCGGAGTCATCAATTCTGCTCGTGCCACGTCATCAAAAACAGGAACATTCAGCCCCAAATTACGATTATACCACTTAAAAGCCTCTCCAGCGTCTGGAACTCCTATCCCGATTTGTTGAATCCCTGTCAATAAATTCGCCATCAATAATTATTTTTTTATTCGATGGGCAATTAAATCACTATTCTCTTTAAAATAAAGCCATTCAATTATTATCCTTCTTTTAAACCCTATTTTTGAAAGTATAATTGACATCTAGAACTCTTAATTATGGCTTGGTATAACATACAAAACATCGATACAATTGATTCTCCATCTCTGGTCCTTTATGAAAACCTGGTGGATAAAAATCTCAAACAAATGATAGCTATGGTGAATGGCGAAACAGAGCGATTAATGCCACATGTCAAAACCAATAAGCTGGAGGAAGTCATCAAAAAAATGGTAGCCTTGGGAATACGGCATTTTAAAGCTTCCACTATTTCAGAAGCTGAAATTACGGCTAAAGCCAAAGCAAGTTCAGTACTCATAGCTCATCAATTGGTAGGGCCTAAAATAGAACGACTTGCCCAACTCATTTTGGCTTATCCAGCATGTCAATTTTCTGTCTTGGTTGACAATGCCGAATCTGCAATTATTTTAAACGAAGTAGCCGAAAATAATCAAATTACTATCTCTGTATACATTGATATCAATACGGGAATGGACAGGTCAGGTATAGAACTAGGCCCAAGCCTAAATGATTTAATAGCAAAATTAAAAGAGTCAAAACACCTAAAATTTAGAGGCCTTCATGCCTATGACGGCCATATCCATGATACTTCATTTAGCACACGAAAGAGCAAAATAGAGCATGGCTTTAATGAAGTAGAGTCACTTTTTGCAGAATTATTCCGTCAAGATGATTCTCTAAAACTAGTGAGTGGCGGCACTCCCGCTTTTACATCACACCTAGAACATCCAAATAGAGTTTGCAGCCCAGGCACTTCTGTTTTTTGGGATTGGGGTTACTCAGAAATGCTACCCGAACAATCGTTTGATACAGCTGTATTAATCATAACACGTGTCATCTCAAAACCCACAAAAGGTATTATCACCGTTGATCTAGGTCATAAAGCCGTGGCAGCTGAAAACCCTATCCATAAAAGAGTAAAACTTCTAAACTTAGATAAGTACGAACTTATCTCTCAAAGTGAAGAGCATGGCGTTTTAAAAGTAGAAAACTGGGATCAAATAAAAGTAGGAGATGTTTTTTATGGCATACCTTTTCATATTTGTCCAACTATAAACTTACATGATGAAATTTCGGTTATAGCAGACCAATCTAGGATTGACACCTGGCAAATAACCGCCCGAAAGAGAAGAATTAACATTTGAAATGAATATAACTCACGACAATAAGCTTAAAAGACTAGAAGTAGTAGGAGATAAAGTACTTATTCAGCCTAAAGGTCATTCAGGCAAAACTAAGACAGGCCTTTTCCTCCCACCTACTGTCACAGAAAAAGAGGAAGTAAGAAGTGGCTATGTGGTGAAAGTAGGACCTGGTTATCCCCTACCGAGCTCTTCAGAAGATGAACCTTGGAAAAACACACAAGAAAAGGTCAAGTATATGCCGCTACAAGCCGAAGAAGGTGACTTGGCCATTTATTTACAAAGACACGCTATTGAAATTCAATACGAAGGAGAAAAGTATGTTATTTTACCGCAAAGCTCTATTCTCATGCTAGAGCGTTCAGAAGATTTATACTAGCTTATTTGTTTAGACTTTCAGCAAACTCGGCTCCTTCTTATGTGCCT
>Ga0208903_1002112_pt1 | contig 10170 bp, 9 predicted proteins | sample AntAceMetag02UKJ_FD_184769 | JGI IMG/M metagenome (GOLD analysis project Ga0208903, IMG submission 184769) | Saline lake microbial communities from Ace Lake, Antarctica - Antarctic Ace Lake Metagenome 02UKJ (SPAdes) (version 2) | ecosystem: Environmental > Aquatic > Non-marine Saline and Alkaline...
AATAAAATCAGCAAATAATCACCGTATTGTATTAACAATCAATATGTTAATTACTTTTTCAGTAAACCCTATATAGCGCAACTGCTTAACACCTATTGCTACATAAAAAAAGCACCTCAAAAAGAGATGCTTTTAATTGAACCAAAAATTGCCATACCTAATAACTCGTATCGTCCAACATCACTTTACCGTTAAAGGTCTTATATAGAAAAAAAAGATAACCCATTAAAAGCGGCGCTCCTATTACAACCATGGTCAGCATAATCCCCAATGATTTTTGAGAGGATGCTGCGTTATAAATGGTAACACTATGCGTGGGGTCTATTGTTGATGGTAACAACACCGGATATAATTGAAAGGCAACCAACATTAATAAAAATGCCATAGTCAAGGAAGAAAATACCAACGCTTGAGCGTATTTTTTCTTTGAAACCAGTCTAGGTACATTGGCTACGGCCAAAAACGCTAGTAAGGGCAAAACAAAAAATACCGGATATTCTTTAAACTTATCTATCACACCAGGTAAAAACAGTAAGGTATATACAGATGTTACGGCAAAGCTGGCAATAAAAAACAGCATACCTTTTTTGAGTAAAAAGGTTAATCTAGCGTGCAAACGACCTTCGGTTTTAAGCAAAAGGAAAATAGCACCTTGCGTCATAAATAACGAAAGTGTTGTAAAGCCGGCCATAATAGCATAGGGACTTAAGAAGGCAAAGAGGATCCCACCTTTATAACTATAATTTTCGCCTAGCGCAAAACCCTGTAATACGTTTCCTAAAACAACACCCAATAAGAACGCTATTAAAACATTGGATCCGCAATAGATGATATCCCATGTTTTTCTCCACCATAACATCTCTTCGGAACTTCTAAACTTTATAGCAGAGGAACGCAGTACCAATAATACCAAAAACAACATAAAAGGAATATACATTGCAGATAGCATGGTAGCATACATGACGGGAAAACCTGCAAAGAGTGCACCGCCTCCAATAATTAGCCAGACTTGATTGGCATCCCACAGCGGTCCTATAGCATTAATGGCAATCCTACGGCTTAAATCTTTTCTAAAAAACAGATGCCATGACCCTGCACCATAGTCGAACCCCTCTAAAATGGCATAACCAGAAAATAATAATCCTACGACCAAATACCAAAGCGTTGGATAATCTATACCTAAAAAAGTTTCCATAATTTTATGATTAAACGTATTTCAAAAATTCATCTGGATTTTTAGCTTCATCATAAGGACCGTGCTTTATCTTCTTATTTACCGAATAGATAAATAAAAGGAATAAAATAGCATAGACGACTAAGAATAATATCAAGGAAAATACAATCTGATTGGCCGATACTTCTTGGGAAAATCCTTCACTTGTTCTTAAATGTCCGTAAACGATCCAGGGCTGTCTTCCCATCTCTGCTGCAAACCATCCTACCTGATTTGCTATTTGTGGCAAGATTACCGAAAACGCAAAAATCCGTAAGAGCCATTTTTTATCGAACAAGGTGCCTCGCCACCATAAATAGCTCGCGTAGAGGGTTAGGGCTATTAAAAACATCCCTATCGAAACCATAATATGGTAAAACTGAAAAACAGCATTTACTTGTCCTGGTCGGTCTTCTTCGGAAAAAGCGTTTAAACCCGTAATCGGTGCTTCAAAATCTTGATGTAGCAAAAAGGATAGTCCACCTGGCAAACCTATACCCGTAACTTCCTGATTTTCATTATCTACCCAACCGAACAAATATAAATCTGCCGGTGCCGATTTTTCATAGTGCCCTTCCATGGCTGCTAATTTTGCAGGTTGATTTTCTGCAACGCCATCCGCGGAACTATGTCCTGAAAGTAATTGTGTTAAAGAGAAAATTGTGGCTACTAAAAGTGCAATTTTAAAGGCTTTTTTTGAAATGGCAACATACCTTCCCTTCAGAAGGTAATAGGCATGTACACTTAATACCAAAAATGCTCCTGCTAAAAATGCCCCTTGCCAAACATGTATGATCCGATCCATACTTGAAGGATTAAAGACCATAGCCCAGAAGTCCGTAACCTCTGCCCTTGCGTTTACACCTTCTCCAACAATGTGGTATCCTGCGGGCGTTTGTTGCCAGCTGTTAGCCACAACGATCCAAACTGCCGAAAACATAGATCCCAAGAATACACCTATGGCCGAAATAAAATGAACCTTGGGTGACACACGGTTCCATCCAAAAAGTAAAATACCCAAAAATGTACTTTCCATACCGAAAGCAAATAAACCTTCGGCTGCTAGGGCACTACCGAAAATGTCACCCACATACCTGGAATAAACAGCCCAATTGGTACCAAATTCAAATTCCATTATAATTCCTGTAGCAACTCCAATACCAAAGGTTATGGCAAAAATCTTTAACCAAAAACGCGTTAAAACCTCGTACTGTTTATTTCCCGTTTTTAAATATAAGCCCTCCATAATTACCATAATCAATCCAATACCTATACTTAAAGGCGGATAGATATAATGAAAGGCAATGGTAAAAGCGAATTGAATACGGGCAAGAATTTCTACATCCATGGTATGGCATTTATATTCAAAAGTAGATACCTCAAAACTTCAAGAGCGTAACATTGGTTACAGAAGGCAGATTTATAAAGAAGTTTTTTCGATTTTTTGATTTTATAGGTAGCAACCCCTAAAAAAATAGATACTATGTGACAAAAGTCACATTCTAAGCTATTCAGACATTCTAACTTTGCATCATGAAGTTGTCAAATTTGGTCATAGCAACCCTATTCTTAGTCATTACCATGGCCAATAGCCTTAAGGTAACAACTACATTTGGGTACTATGCCTTATTTACGGAGGATTTTATAGAGCGATTTTGCGAGAACAAGGATAAACCAATGCTGCAATGCGAGGGTAAATGTGAACTCTCCAAAATGCTAGTACAGGAAGCCGATGACGATAAACTGCCTATTAATTTAGAGTTATTGAAAAACGAGACGGTACTTTTTTTAGCCTCATTTTTTAAGGTCGATATTCTTGAATTCACTACGGCCGCATTAGCTGATCTGTATTACATGGATCATTATACTTTTGATTTTTCTTACAACATGATACACCCTCCAAGGGTTTAGGGTTTTTCTTCCATCCCTTACGTCATCATATTCCATAAAAGGTATGTGTGATGATGTCATGTTTAATCTAAAGAGTTTAAGAATGTATCTAAAACACCTATGGGTGTCCGTGGCGCTGCTAATGGGACACTTCATCTACACACAAAATTTTAAAGGACAAGTAGTTAACGACAAAGAGCAGGAACCTTTGGTCGGAGCTCATGTCATTGCCAAAAATGGAGGGTCTACCTATTCCGATAGCAATGGTTATTTTGAATTAAAAATTCCCTCAATAAGTACAACGATAACGGTCTCCTTCGTAGGCTACAAGACCTTGGAACAAGCCGTAAGCCCCAATAGCGAATACCTTGTTATTAAAATGATGGAAGCTCCTATTTCCATAGACGGTGTTATGGTCACGGGCAATAGTAAAACCGACCCTGTATTAACAATGGAAACCAATGATTATATCAAGAAAATTGTACAGCCTAGAAATGTTGCCGATTTGTTTAACGATATCAACGGTTTCTCATTGATCAAACGTGGCAACTATGCCATAGACCCCAGTTTTAGGGCCACACAATACGAACAATTAAATGTACAGTTTGATGGCGGAACAAAGGCCATGCACGCCTGCCCTAATCGGATGGATCCCATAACCACCCATGTAATTCCCGAAGAAATCGCTAAAATCGAAATCATTAAAGGGCCTTATACGGTGCGCTATGGTGCAACTTTTGGCGGTATCCTAAATATGGTAACCAAAAAACCCACTGCAGAAGATTATGGACTGCACGGTAGCGTAGATGCCGGTTATGAAAGTAACGGTGCATCCGTTGTATCCATGGCACGATTGCAACAGGCGACCGAGAAATATGATATTGTAGGTAACATTGGATTTCGTGATTTCGGGAACTACGAAGATGGGGACGGCACCGAGATTCCATCCGCTTTCCGTAGTCTGGATTATGGAGTAAAGGCAGGTTACAATTTTTCACAAAACCAACGCCTTCAGACACATTGGAGACAATCTTACGGACGGGATGTACTGCATGCAGGCCTTCCCATGGATACCGACGAGGATAATAGTAGTATTTTTTCGGTAGACTATAAGCTGAAAGGAATGGGCGGATTAGTAAACAAAATAGACGCTAAGGTATATTACAGCTATGTTGACCATATTATGACCAATACAAGGAGGCCGAGCTTTATGATGACAAAGGCCGTTTCCGCTATTGATGCCGTTACCGCTGGCGGAAAAGTAGAGTTCAAATTAAAGCCAAGTGAAAAATTAGCGCTGTATACGGGTGTAGATGTGCTACATATAGCCCGTGACGGCGACCGTAACCGTTTGGTTAAACGGAATGCCATGGGGCCTTTACCAACACCTAGGGCGTTTGTAGATAAGGTTTGGCAAGATTCCTACATCAACGATATTGGTGTTTTTGCCGAAAGCAAATATCCCTTATCCAACAATACGATATTGACAACTGGTGTTCGTTATGACAACGTAACTTCGGAAATAAAAGACCCGGAAGCGGATTTTGCTGCCTTGTATCCCGATCTGGATAAACGAACGGAACATAACTTTAGTGGTACGGCATCTATTAAATACGCACCAACCAGTACATTTATTATGGAGGTGGCATACGGTCGTGGGGTACGCTCTGCCAATATGATCGAGCGGGTCATAAATCATTTTAACGTAGGACAAGATGATTTTGAATACATTGGAAACCCTAATTTGGATGCTGAAGTAAACAACCAATTTGAAGTCGGTTTTAAAGGCAGATTACCCTTGTCCGATAACACGTCGGACATGTTCAATTACGGAACTTCTTTTTATTATTCGTTCTACGAAAACTATATTGTAGCCATCATCGATGAGACCCAGACCCGTAAATTCATGCCTACCGCGGAGCCTTTGAACCCAAAAGTCTTCCGAAATCTGGACGAGTCCTATAAAACAGGTTTTGAAATCATGGCCGGCATCGATTTTTGGGACGACTTTAACTTTACCACGCAATTGGCATACGTGTACGCCAAAAACAAGGACCTCAACGAATCCTTACCATTGGTACCGCCATTGACGACGCGCTTAAAACTTGGTTTTGAAAAAGAAAAATTCTGGATAAACGCCCATTACACCTTGACTTCCGAACAAGATAATATTGCGCCTTCCTTTGGAGAACAAGTAACACCCAGTTATGAAGTTTTAGATTTACGCTTAGGCGTCATTCCCATCAAAAATTTGACATTGGGCGTAGCAGCATTAAATGTGTTTGACAAGACCTATGCCAACCACCTTAATTTTGCCTTTAACAATCAGGCAGATTTTGGAAGGGTTCGCATCAATGATTCGGGGCGGAATTTATCTGCTTTTGTGCAGTATGCGTTCTAAACAACGATAAAATGGGGCTAAAGCCCCATTTTATTTTAAGAATTTATCATCTTGTTCTCACGAACAATGACAAAAAAAGCTAACCTATCTAGTCTTTGTAGGCAGATAACATCCACACCAATTTTTCTTGCTGCACAATATAATCGCTCATTTGGGACACCGTGCCTTCATCATTGGCTTCTGCGGCAATGCTAAGGATCGCTCTTTCTTTTTGGAGTAGTATTGATAAGTTATCAAGAATGGCGTCAACCGCCGTATCTCCGTCAACTACATTTTCGGTGGATTTGATTTCTGATTGTTCCAGATATTTTGAAAAAGTGTGCGTAGGAGTGCCACTTAAGGTCAGGACACGCTCCGCAATCTCATCTACCTTTATTAGGGCATCATTGTATAGCTCTTCAAATTTTAGATGTAACTCAAAAAATTTCTTCCCTTTTATATTCCAATGAAAGCCTCTCAGGTTCATGTAAAACAATTGATAATTGGATAGCAAATCATTTAAATGATTGGCTATTTCCATAGTACTTTCCTTATTTAATCCGATATTGGATAGATTTGAATTTTTCATTTTGTCTTATTTAAAATTAGTTACTTTATCGCTGAGGTCAAACACCTTAACTTCCTTAATTTCCTTTGAAACAATACTGAATCCGGCCGCACTTCTATAACCACCTGCACAATGAACGACAATAGACTTATCCCTGGGGATTTCCTGAATTGATTGTCGGAGCTCATGCAATGGGATGTTAATGGCATTTTCGAAAAATTTTCCTTCTTGCACTTCACTTTTATTTCTGATATCCAAAATAGTGTAGTTTTCTGGATTCCTTTCAAAATGTTGGAAATCAAAATCGTCGGATTGTTCCAAATGGGCATCGGCTAAAGTCAATACCGCTTCTATTTGAGTCTCATAGCCAATTTTTGCGATCCGTTCTAGGATTTCCCGTCTCTTAGTGATGCTCTCCACAACAATGTAGTAGGGTTCGTTTGGCTTTATGATGGAACCCAACCAGGTTTCGATTTTGTCATCTTCGTTCCGTGCCATGATATTTATGGCATTGGGCAAATGATTTTTTTTGAAAGCAGTCTCGTCCCTGGTATCTATGACCACACTATTTTTATCTAGGGAAGATGTCGCGAATAGGAAAGGTATCTTAGCAATACTACTTTCAAAATCGCTTGCCCCCTTTTTATTTACGTCCACATTAAATCCAAAATAAGAGGGAATAAAGGGTTGATCTGCCAAAATATGGTTCACAAATTCCTCTTCGGTTAAATTTTTAAAAGCCCAGTTGCCCATGCGTTCGTTACCTAAGGTACTGGAGGAATCGGAGCTTATATTTTTACCACAAAGCGATCCTGCTCCATGGGCCGGATACACTAATGTTTCATCGGGAAGATGATTGAATTTATTTTGAATCGTGTGAAACATGGCTTTTGCCAGCTCCTCCCCTTTTGCTTTCATGTTTCCCGCCTTCTCCCGTAAATCCGGTCTACCAACATCACCAATAAATAGGGTGTCCCCAGTAAACATGACTTGCTTTGACTCATTGTCCTTGGCTACGATCGTAATGCCGTCCGGCGAATGTCCGGGAGTGTTTAGTGCCGTAAAAGTAACCTCGTCCATAGTAAGGATATCACCGTCATCGAAGGTTTTATGAGGATAATCCGCCCCTACCAGTTTACTGGTATATAAAACGGCACCCGTTTCTTTATGCAATTGTAAATGACTACTTATAAAGTCCGCATGGGGATGCGTCTCAAAAACAGCAACGATTCTGGCCTTGTGTTCCTCTGCAAACTTGTAATACGGTCTTGGATCTCTTGAAGGATCTACCAAGGCCATTTTAGTGCCGCTTACTATAGCATAAGAATAGTGGGCAAGAGGTTTATCTAGAAATTGTTTGATAATCATGATTTCGCAATTTAAGGAATAAAAAAATAAAGTATCCGTTCCTAGCTTTACTCATAGAAACGGATACCATAAATTTAAATAGATTTTTTTGCCAGATACCAATCCACTTTTTCAAGGGAATCATCTGCTAATCGCGCATTAAGTTCGTCCAAGGTTTTAGGAGGTGAAACTATTACCTTGTCTCCCCTTTTCCAATCCAAGGGCATGGCAACTTTATACTTATCCGAAGTTTGCAAAGCATCTAATGCCCTAAGTATCTCGTCCATATTCCGACCAACATTTAGCGGATAGTACATTACCAAGCGTATTTTTTTGTTCGGGTCAATAAAGAACACTGCTCTTACGGCCGCTGTCTCACTTTCATTGGGTTGTAACATTCCATATAGTTTGGAGACTTTCATGTCTATGTCGGCAATGATCGGGAAATCGAAGTAAACTCCTGTATTTTCCCGCACATTTTGTACCCAACCCAAGTGGGCATGAACGCTATCGATACTTAGACCCAGTAACTCGGTATTCAAGGCATCGAACTCATTTTTACGTGTAGCGAACCCACTCATTTCGGTGGTACATACAGGTGTGAAATCTGCAGGGTGTGAAAACATCACTATCCATTTGTCCTTGGCAAAATCGGACATTTTAATTTTTCCCTTGGTAGTTACCGCCACAAAATCCGGCGCGTGGTCTCCGATTCTTGGCATGGAAATAGGTTGTTCTTGTACTAGATTTTCGTTGTTCATGATATTGTTTTTTCTTATCGTTCTAAATATTTCGATAAAATTAAACTATACTTAAGATCTTATCTGTAACAAGGGTTACACTACTTCCAATTTACAATTTTTTAACAAAAAGGTAACTGTTCAGCCTACGGTCAAAAAAGCGTATTTATACTCCTGCCAAATGAAAACTCGAGTTTTTGTCTCTTTCTTTTTCCCTTTGCCGTCGTTAAAATTATAAACCGTAGCTACGGCTATGCTTCGCCATCGCTACGGCTCGCCCACAGCTTTCACTGTGTCGTGCCTAGGCAAAGAAAAAAATAAAATTGTCAAAATTTTCAGGTTATCATTAAGCATGAGTATATTAATAATTATAGTTTTGTTTTTTAGAAAAATCAGCCCTTTTGTTAACGTTTGTTGGTTACTCGCCAATAACTATTTGCTTGGTTTTTGGTGCTTTTAATTAGTGTTCACTTACTTTGTATCAAACAGAAAGAAATTGAACTCCGATAGCGGCTTTAATCAGCATTTTCTCTTCATAAACGCGGGTTAAACTATTCCAGAACTACTACTATAAAAGTCATAAAAACGATTGTGAGTATCAATTAGACTGAGGCCTTTGAGTCTTCGTAATTGTAGCCTTCCGATTTGCTCAATATGGTGGCTATGTTTCCCAATAAAACCCCATAAATTACCTTAGAACAGATGTCTGCAATAGTGTAGGTCATTTGTCTGCCTACAACTCCAGATTCATTAAAGAAACCGCCTTCTAAACCGAGTAGGTGAGGCATTAAATAGGCTCCAGGATATAAGAACCAAGACACCAAAAAGAGAATCCAAATCTGACCCAATACTTTTTGTGCTTTTGGCGGAATGTTCTCTTTTCCTTCATTAATTACTTTTCGCATCACCCATAATACGTGAATGAAAAATGCTGTTGAAATCGCTCCCCAAACAAAAAACTTTGTAGGGTTCGAAACCTCGTAGAACTGACCAATATAGCCAGTGATAATCATTAACGCCCCAGAAAACCAGAATTGATTTCTAATAGATGTGAGGCTAGATTTGGTTAGAGTGACCACAAATAAAATCTGAAAGAGTAACATAGGCACATCAATCAACCAATTGAGATACCGGTAACCATTGTTAAACAGGTCTTCGCCAGGTTGTAAGAAGTAACGCCCTAATTCAGGGTTATAAACAAAGGCAGTTGTCCAATTTCCTGCTTGTGCATACAATAATAAAAATGCGGATACCATAACAACTCCAGAGAGAATATTAGACATTCTATATTTTTGTGAAACTGTTTTTAAGGTTAAAATAAAATAGAGTAATCCGGCGAGCATTACTGCATATCCTAAAGTTAAAGTGTGTGCTACGATTTGATAGGCCATTTCAGAATAGCCTTCAGTTGCTCCAATGTAGTTTTCAAAATTTGCATTAATGATCTTTTCCATTTTTTTATTTTTTTTCGAAACTATGCTATAGAAAAAAAACGGAGGTGCTCTACGCCAATAATTATTAACTCAAAAGCAAAACGGAGAATTTTACCCTTGAATCATAATGATGTATCAGCACCAATAGACCAAAAAAGAATAGTTCCATCAACTAAATCGCCCAATAAAGCGTATGATTGACGCTTCGCCTTTATGGTATTCCCCTTCATTTAAATATAGTGTCATTTCTTCAAGAAAATCGAACTTCACATCTTTAAATTCGGCTTGTTTTTGGGCAAGGTAAACGGCCTTCTTCATGGCAGTTGTGCTAAAATCGAATGCACTTACCTCCCACCCTTTACTAACGGCATATATGGCATTTCGCCATTCGCAGGTAACAAAAGTGATTCCAGCGCCAATTTATCCAGCTGCTGCCTAAAAAATACATTGGAAAGCGTTCCCTAAGCAAATAAATCCTCGGCATATCTTTTATACTCCTGCCAAATGAAAACCCGAGTTTTTGTCTCTTTCTTTTTCCCTTTGCCGTCGTTAAAATTATAAACCGTAGCTACGGCTATGCTTCGCCATCGCTACGGCTC
>Ga0208903_1002118_pt1 | contig 10153 bp, 9 predicted proteins | sample AntAceMetag02UKJ_FD_184769 | JGI IMG/M metagenome (GOLD analysis project Ga0208903, IMG submission 184769) | Saline lake microbial communities from Ace Lake, Antarctica - Antarctic Ace Lake Metagenome 02UKJ (SPAdes) (version 2) | ecosystem: Environmental > Aquatic > Non-marine Saline and Alkaline...
CGCGACAAGACTTCCATCCCTGCGATCTATGATCCAGGTCTAGGACACCCGATATTGGCTGGTGCTAGCCGTAACTGCCTGTTGATTAAAGTTTGTTTATTATGTGGCTTTGTTAAGTCTACCTCGGACAAATCCATTGCCGGGGCAGTTTACAGACATAGTAGAGATTATTCCATTATGCCACCAAACTTTGCCTTTGCGTTGTTCTTTAAGTGTTGCCTTTTGTGCATCAGTCCATTGATATCCATACATTGGGTTATTTTTTCCTGAAGTATGAGGTCTCGGTCCTTTAGATGTCTCTTGTGATAAAGATAAGTAATCATGCTGGTAGTTCCTTTACAACTATTAGAGTCAGTGGGGTTGGGGAATCCGCGACTGACACTTCTATTTATTAAATCTTACCGTTTATATGACTCTTGTGGACTCTTACCTGCACATGTCCATTATAATAATCGTTTGATTCTAATACTCGTCTTGTGAATTGCTCGCGAGCCTCAATGTAACTACATTCAGATTTGCTTTTGCAATAAAACAGTATTTCTCTGGTAAAGTTTTCGGTGCCTAGTTGTTCGATGTCTTTAGAAAGTTCTGGGCTTGACCCATAGTACTCACGCCAGTCTGAGTCGACCTTTGTGCGTATCTTTTTCTTTTTCTTAATGCCGTTTTTCTGCTTGACTATTTTGTAAGTTGTCTTGCTAAATTTTGCTAATTTTTTGCCTATGTACTTGCGTCCAGTTAGATTATTTGTTATGAGGTATACATATCCTACACATTCTTCGGGTAATGCTGCAACTTGATTGTTTTTGTATAACCATGCCATGAACTAGTAGTTATCAACTTGTGCAGTTGCGCATTAATTTGTTTCCCACCCTACTGCGTATTGTTGATTGACTACGTTGGCAGAACACTTCTGTCCACATTCTACCCAAGTTGTTGCAGGATCCAAAAATCCTCGACTGCAACTATTCCAAAGTGGATCTTTAATAATCTCATCAAATGAGCGATTATGCAAATTCATACGGTCACGATGCTTTGCGAAGAAACTATCTTCCCATTTAATAGTTTTATCACCGTGTGTCAAACTTTGGTACGGAAAGCTAACCCAGCTGCAAGGAAAAACAACACCTTCGGCGTTGACATATATGCCTCGATTGCCCACTTCGCATAACGGAACAATAGCTGCCCCTGCGTATTTTTCTTTGATTTCTATATATTTCTTTTGATTATGCTCTAAATATTCATGATTATCTTGTTTGCGACTGCTAAGTGCTATCATACTACGTTCGTAGCGATGTGTTTTGCTAATAAACTCTGGCCTTGGCTCCAGTGGATCAGCAGCACCTCCGTAACTGCCATAGACACTGCCAAATTTTGTACTATATGTCAATTGTACAGCATCCATTTGTAGAGCGCGAGCCTGATTGGTTATATTATCTAAATGATCTTGGTTGAACGCAAACACAATAGAAGCCCAGTTTAAAAACACATCACTGTTAATTTCTCTAACAGATTTTATACCGCCAATAATACTATCAAAGTTACTGTTAACTCGGTATAAGTTGTTGCTAGCATTGTCATATCCGTCCACGCTAAAATTTATTGTATCCTGGGAGTTGAGTACACTAGCCAATTCGCGCCACCACTCAGGTTTTTTGTGACTTCCGTTAGTAATCGTAAAAATATGAATAGCAGGATTAACTGTTTTGATATATCGACAAATTTCAATATACTCTTTGCAGTAAATAGGGTCACCTACGTCACCGCACATTGTGACGCGTTTTACTTGTGTACGCAGCATTTTTTCTGTAAAAAACTTCTTTACAAACGCTAAGGTCATATTTTTATTCAGCCAGGGAGTAGTTGGGTGTTCTGTTCTAGGGCATCTTGGGCACTGAAGTGCGCATACAGAACTAGGTTCCAGATGCCAATGATAAAATTGCCAGTTTATAGCCATAAGTCAACTCTTTTGAGTGCAGAATCGTTAGTAATATCTTTTATACGGCTAGCAAGCTCATACAAGCTAAATTTAGCAATGTCCAGGTGCGCAACCATGGCAGTATCAAACGCACCAGGATTAATAATTTTCAAATCGCAACAAGCAGTGTGCCACATGTTGTCGTACATTAACTGTAATGTCTGCTTGTGAATGCAATATGGCCAGTAGCTGTTACCCAAGGTGATATCGGCGCTGGGCTGAGTAACTGCTTTGCTACCAATGGTAACAATGCTTTTAGAAGAATCAGATTTCCAGTGCTGATAAAAATATTCCAATACAAGCTGTTGACCAACTCCATTATATGCACAATTAAATATACAATCATACTCGAGAAATTGGTGTCCCCATTTGTTAATTTTATGTATATCGTGTCCCGTTACCAAGGATACGTTAGTTACATCGTGCTCCTCATAAACAGATGCTAGCTGCTGTGCTAGACCTTTTGTGCCTGTAATTAATATTTTCATGCTAATTCCGTATTAACGTTATATTCTGTGAAACCATTTTCTTTTACCACTTTAAGAATGTTCTCAACTCGACCTGCTAGCTCGTCACGATGGCTCACTAGCCAAATACTTTTGTTACGCTCACGACTCATCTGTTTAAGAATGCTCAATGAGCTTTCCATACCTGCTGTGTCCAGTCCCGAATCAAGCAGTTCGTCAATAAACAACAAGTTGATAGGCTGGTACAAACTTTCAAACACATCACGGAATGCCCAGCTCATGCTCAGAATCAGTCGATTACGTTCACCTCGACTCAAGTTATCAAAGTCCAGCTCTCTGCCTAGTTCCTCAATCAGTACAGTAAGATCATTTTGGAATGTCACTGTGTGTGGCAAACCAATACGATCCAGATAGTGAGTAAGTCTGCTGTTAAGGTAGCTCAAGTTCTGATCGATAATCTTTTTACGAATAAACGAATCTTTTGAAGTCAACAGTTTGAGCAAGAACTCTTGGTGCTCTTGCAATCGAACCAGCTGGTTTAGCGCATCATAGTTGATCTGTTGTAGTGCTTGTTCTTGCATGTCTTGAATCTGTTCGCTGTAAGGATCGGTGTCTTCGTGTTTGGTTGTGACCTGTTGCAACAGGTTGTTAACACGAGTGCTGTGCTCAACTGCTTTGGCTTCAGTGTCGTAGTGTGTACTGGGCTGTAAAGGAACAACTACTGCATCTAGCTCACTCAACTGATCTGTAAACGGATTTGTTTCTGCTTGCTTTGAGTCCACTGTTTGCTGCAGGCTGTTTAGCTCGCCGGAATGTCGGATAGCTTCTGCTTCGTTTGTGTAGTGTGTTTTGGGCTCTTCTGCAGCAACAAAGATCTTCAGCTGCCGTAGTTTATCCCACTCAGCCTTTTTTGCTTCAACATGTGCTAGTGCGTCACGCAGCATCTTTTGTTTGTCAGCTAGTACTTTGCTGTACTGATCGTCGTGAAATTCTTGACCACATGCATAACACTTGTGATCATTTAGAGTGTTAATTTCGGCAGTGAGCTTGTTGACCAACTTGTTTTCTTTGTCAATGTCTTTGCCCAGACGTGCAACTTCTTTGTCTCGTTCGGCCAGTGCTTTGGTCTGAACATGATATTTAGTAAGCGCAGCCCAGGCAGCAAGCTCTGCATCAATGTCAATTTGATTTTTAAGTTGGTGTGCTTGTACAGCAGTGTTGAGTTCAGCAACATGTTTTTGCTTCCAGGCAGTTTCGCGTGCCTGCAATGAATTGTAAGCATCGTGCTGTTGTTTAAGCGAAGTCCAAACTGCTAGATCTTTGTGTGCAGCCAGTTCAGTCACTATGTCAACCAATGCTAACTCGTCGTATTGTGCTACCAAATACGCAAGATCGCTGTTGTACTTTTTCTGCCACAGTCCTTGTCTACGCTTGAAACTTTCAATCTGTTCTTCAATGCGCTTGTTGGCTTCTTGTACAGCACGGATACGAACTTCTTCTTGACTGACTGCATCTTTGGTTTCACGGTTAAGTTCGCGGATGCGATCGGCACGCTCGCTCAGTAGTGTTATACCCAACAACTGCTCAATTATGTTGCGTTGATCATTGGCTTTCAGACTCAAAAACGGTTCTGTATAAGTGTTCAATGCCAGAATGTGTTTGAACATGTCGTGACTCATGCCTAGTAGTCGTTCAATTGCTTCTTGTGTTTCTCTACTATCGCCTTGAGCATCGTCTGTGGGACTTTGATCTTCGTTGTTGACATAGAACTTAAGAACATTGGGTTTGCGCCCACGTTCAATCCGATAGTCTTGTGAACTGATACTAAAGTCAAGGCTCACCAACATGTTTTTAGAATTGGTCTTGTTTACTAGATTATCTTTGCGTATGTTACTGAGTGCATTGCCGTACAGGGCATAGCTAAGTGCGTTTATAATTGTGGTCTTGCCTGTGCCGTTGCGACTTCCGTCGCCACCTAAGTCCAAGTTCTCACCTAGCACAAGTGTAAGATCGCTGCGATCAAAGTTGATGCCTTGTGTGGCATTGCCCACACTCATAAAGTTACGAACCGACAGTTTTTTAATTTTGATCATCTTGTATTTTATATTTTATTTCGTATGTTGTCAAGCTGTTTATTTTTAAAAATTTTAAGTTGATTAAAATTATGATTTATAGTCGACTGCATTTCTGATCTAATTTGTAACAGCGTCTTATTGTCCAACTCAGACAGTGTTTTTAATTCAATAACTAATGATTCTATTCTTTCGGCGGTAGTTGGCAATGTATCGTAGTGTTCACTCCACCATTTATTAAATGTTTTAAAACCAAAATTTTGTAATTCTTGCAAACTATTTTGGCTTCCTACTATCATAAAGGGAACACCGGTTACCATGGCCTTCCATGTTTTCTCACTAAAGTATCGGTGAGGATACTCGGACACCGTTTCGGTGATGACATAAACAAACGTTTTTTTTAAAAAATCTGCGTTGAATTTAGTGTTCCAATGATTTGACCCACCTACAATCAATGGATGTTGATAATTATTATCTTTGAACAAGTGTCGATGTTTCGACATAATGTCGTGAAACCGCTCGGTTAAGATTAAATCATCATTAATTCTTGCTGGCGGTGTTGTAGTTCTTAATGGACCGTGATACATGGACTACTTTTTAAAATGATATGATACAACGCCACGATCCAACAACCTGTGCTCTGACATCATGCATAAAGTAAGCAATCTATGTTCTCGGCACTGGCCATTCAAACACGCATACAACGCTTCGTACGTGGTAACACTATCATCTAGCAGCGTTTGATCAATGTTGTTGTCTAAAGGATAATCAGCCCATAAAGAAGTACAGATTACTGCAATGTTATTTGAATTGCAAACAGTCTTTGCTACAGATTTTATTTCTTCTTCGATATTATAATGATTTGTAAAAAATAATATATGATTTACTGAAATATCAAAATTGGCACACAATCTAAAAAAATTATAAACAGTGTTTCCGACTGAGTTAAGATTTGGATAATAATCAGTATCGTCATGCAACACTATGAGTCGGTCATTATGGGAAAAATTATGTGAGCAATATTTTACCAATATAGTTGCCAATTCTTCAGGATATAAATCGTGCTCGGATAGGACTATAATTCCGATCACATTGTATTTTTCACGTACAATGTCAACTACTTCAGTGGAGAGTATTGTTAATGGGTTTTGCTTTGTTTGAGTCATTACAGGGGTGACTTTACTGTAGTTTTATGATGTAACATACTGCTATCTTGATCATGAATTTTGATAGATCTGCAACAGCAGTTTTGAATCGTAGAATTCACTCTCAATATTGGTAATCTGATCTGTAACAATTTGATCAACTGATTCAAACTTGATTTCGCCCGGTGCTGCATCTGTTTCAACATCGTTGCGTTTGTTAGGAATTAAACTCATTTCACGCAGATTGTACTGCTTGATAAAAGTTTCTTTGATGTAATTGGCTTCTTCGTATGAAATGTCAATGTCTAGATTTACCCGCACATGCATTTTGGCACGTAGAATACTGGCAGCATTGTCAATCAGATTAGCCAGTCCGTACACACGATATGTGGGCTGATCAGGCCATGCATGAAACTCAGGCTCCTGACCCCATTCTAGTATCATCATGCCACGATCGTCGTCGCCTGCATCAGCATAGTTGTGCGGGAAGCAGTTGCCAATGTAGGTGATGTTCTGTTTGGTCTGGCGCTTGTGAAAGTGTCCAGTAAACACATGATCAAACTTCTCAAAGTGTTCACGTTGCACTTGACCGTGGTCCGGCATAGCAACCATGGCGTTCATCAAGTAACCTGGCAACTCAAAGTGACCAAACATGTATTTGCCAGTCATTTTAGGTATGCGTTTGTAGTCATCGCCGCAGAGCCACGGAGCAATCACAACATTACCGTCGTTGAACCAGTTGTTGCAGATCACCACATTGGGCAAGTGCTTGGCCCACTCTACACTTTGAATGTCACGTTTGTCACGATAGTACAAGTCGTGGTTGCCAGGTATAAAGTATACCTTGCTGAAATTAGCATTTAGATGTTCTAGAGCTTGCAAGCTGTAGTTCAGAGTCACAATGTTGATGCTGGCACGATGATTGTGCCAGTCGCCTAGGAACATTGCAGTTTCACATCCCTCTTCTTTGGCTTTAGTGGTTGCCCATTTGACAAAGTCCAAACAGTCTTCGTTATGCAGTTGACTGTTTGATTTGAGACCAAAATGGATATCAGTAAAGACTGCGGCTTTTTTAAATAAATTACTCATTGTTGTATTGTATACGAGAAAGCAAGCTGAGAGCAATAGCGTTGTGGCTCAAAGGACCCGCGTGTTGCCCGTCTGTTCCTAGATCTTTATAATGATTGAGTTTATAGCAATATTCTGGGCGTTTTGAATATTCTAATATATATTTGTAAAACTGTGAACTGTTATCAAGCATGTAAGTGATGTCTAAAAATAAAAATTGACTTTTGATTGCATGAAGATATTGAATTCCGGTATTTAACATACTTATATGATTAAAAAATATCTGATCATCGGTGTTGACATCTAGTAGACTTCTATCATTGGTATGCCCCAACTGTACTTCGGTTGTGTTAACGCCGTTATATATGCTTACTCTTTCTGCAGTAGTAATTTGCCAAACAACCCAATCATTGACTCTTATGTCAGCATTTATTAAATGTCTAAAACTCCAATTCAGACTGCTTCCTGGCTTAGTAATCTGCATTAACGGACGGTTAATAGTGTCGGCTACAATTTGTCCAAATGTTTTTTCGTTGGCGCTCAATCCAACTCCGTGACTATGACTGCATCCGAACACCCAGAGAACCGGTCCGGGTCCCGGCCTTGTGTAGACATCTCTAGTTAAAAATGTTTCAGGATTCTTAAAATTGAATCCTGAAACATCAATTTGATGACGCAACACATTTAGTAATATTTCTGATTCAGCATACGTGTCTGAAGAAACATCGAACCCATTTGGAACAAAATTTATTTTACTAAATTCTTTTGACACATTTATTATTTCTTGACAAGACATATCACCTACATTGGTATGATAGTCAGTATAGGCATCAATGCTGTCTCCGGCTAGCAACAACTTGCTAGACGGATGTATAGTATTAAAATCAAATGTTGGTTCAGTAAGGTTTAACACTGGCATATACATATTACTCGTCGGAAATTAAATATGTGGTCACAGTTACTGGTCCGCTCATGGCTTGCATACTGTGTTTACCTGAATTCTGGCGAGTCCATGATGGGTTAAGCCCGTTCATTTCTAAAATGTCGTCACGAATGTTTTGGTTCTTTTTCTCAATGTTTAGTATGCGAGTAAAGCTGTTGGTAATAGCAGCAGTATAGTAAGCAAATGGATTTTGACTTTTGCTTTCATCAAACTGTAGACCAATTTGGCTCAGTTGCAACAGTGCTTGACCACGCATTTCTTCGTTGTAAGTATAACCGCGCCAGTTTGAACGGGTAGCATAGCGCTCGCACAGTTTCATAAACATTGTAGCCAGCTTGCGAGTCATGTTGCCGTGCTCACGACAAAATTCGCCAGTCATTAAATCACCTTTCCAGTGACTCTTGCCCACAATGTAAGTTTCTTTGATATCGGTAATTCGGTAATGCTCAAATGGTGGAAAGTTCAAGCGTACATAATTCATGTCCAGCACAGGCTCTTCTACTAGATCTTTTAACGGATCGTCTTCTTGTGCGTCGTCTAGGTCTAAGATTTCTTCCAGCTTGCGTTTTTTAGCTTCGGCTTTGGTGATCTTTTTAGGTGCTTTGGGAATATGGTCCCACATTGTGATTCTAAACACCAGATCAGTGTTGAGGATTTTCTTTTGATCAACCACTTCGCCAGTTTCGCGTTTTATACGGTCAGCACGGTTTTTGCGTGCTTCCACAATAGTGCGCTGATTAATTTTGTCAATGCTGGGCAGAATTAAATCGTATTGATGATCAATAACACGATCTCGGTACCAGCAGTAGGTGTTCTTGCTGGTGTGAATTTCTTTAAGAATGTCGCGGTTGTTGAGATAATTCACACGAGCAGGGGGTTTGGTAATTAGTGTCATGCACAAGTGTAGCATATCTACAACAGTATAGTCAACCTAATTCTTAAACTATGCCGTTAAAAACTACGGTAAATAAGATATAGGAAAATTACAATGGCCACAATCGCTCAACTCAAGGCACGCCTTGCTGCTCAGGAACAAATAATTGCATCGTTGCAGCCGGGCATTAATGCGGCTACCCAGCAGGCAAGGCAGGCACAAGCAGTGCTGGATGCGTTCCAGGCCACACCAGGTGTAAATCTGGCTCAGTTGGTTCGAGCCAGAAACGCTGCAGCCGCTGACCCTACAAATGCACAATTACAACAGCAATTTGCCGCAGTACAACAACAATTTGACGCCCGCCAGGCACAGTATCGACCATTGTTGGCTGCAAGAGATGCTGCATCAGCTGCCCTGTTTGCAGCCAGGCGGCCACAAGTGGAAGCAAATTCAATTGCAGGTGAGATTGAAATAGAAATTGCAGAAACTGACATAACTCAGGCTAGCCCAGAAGCAGTTGAATACTTGAGAGAAAGAGGTGAGTTGCCAGTTAATCCGGCTGTTGATCCAGGTATAGTTTCAAACCAACCAACTGCTCAGGCACAGCCAATTACTACTCAGCCAACACTGCAGCCGTTGACTCAAGCTGCGGCAGCAACGCAAGACACTGTAGTTGCAGTAAATGCTGCAGAACCACAAGCTCAGTTTGTGTACGACGAAAACACTGGAGAAATGATTCCGGCTGACAGTGCACAAGCTCAAGAAATATTAGCAGAACAACCTTCAGTGTTTGGTCCTGAGCCGTTGCCGGCTGCCGGCAACAACCCAGATGAAGTAGACATTCCTGCTGCTAGTATCATCAGTTCTGATCAGCAACAGGCCAACGAACAAGCAGCAGCCAAAGTTAATGCTATCAATCAGGCCACACTGCAGAGTCGATACAAACAGCCTGGCACATCAGACTGGCGTGTTAGGCTGCAACTGGCACCTAGATCAGACTATCTGTACAACGCAAGTCCGCCGGGCATCCTTAAACCATTGGCTGAAACCAATGGTGTGATTTTTCCGTACACACCTCAAGTAAACACCAGCTACAAAGCCAACTATGAGCAGTACGACCTGGTGCACTCAAACTATCGCGGTGTGTACTACAAAAACTCCAGAGTTGATGACGTAGCAATCCGCGGCACGTTTACTGCACAGGATACTCGTGAAGCTGACTACTTGTTAGCAGTGATACATTTTTTCCGTAGTGTGACCAAGATGTTTTATGGCAAAGACACAGAACGTGGAACTCCGCCTCCCTTGGTATACCTTAGCGGTTACGGCATGAATCAATTCAACGGGCATCCTTGTGTGGTGTCAAACTTTACCTATAACTTGCCTGACAATGTAGACTACATTCGTGCAACCAATGTCAACAACTATGGAACTGATTTACTAAGTCGCAGAACTGCCACCAGTGCCGGCGGACAAGCCGGCCTTGGCGCTACAGGTAATCGTATACTAAATGCTGGACTAGAGCGTTTCTTCCCACAAACGTCACCGACCCCTGACACAGTGGTGGGCAGTGTCAACAACACCCAATTGGCTAACTATGTGCCAACCA
>Ga0208903_1002119_pt1 | contig 10146 bp, 5 predicted proteins | sample AntAceMetag02UKJ_FD_184769 | JGI IMG/M metagenome (GOLD analysis project Ga0208903, IMG submission 184769) | Saline lake microbial communities from Ace Lake, Antarctica - Antarctic Ace Lake Metagenome 02UKJ (SPAdes) (version 2) | ecosystem: Environmental > Aquatic > Non-marine Saline and Alkaline...
CCGCAACCTGCTTGCGCGTCAAGCTGCTGCTGCGTGCCAGTCGAACCGCCTCGCGCTTAAATTCTTCTCCGTGTATTTGTCCCATAGTCCTGTCTCCTTGAGTATAGATAATCGTCTATCAAGGCCGGAATCAAATAGGGACAGGTCCAGTCTATCTACAGGACATCGCCGACGGCTTTGCTGCCCAGCGCGTGATCGATGACTGGATGAACTTCTACAATCGCGAACGGCCACACTCGGCCCTTGGCAAAGCCACACCAGACGAGGCATATGGAAACGAAATGGACATAAGAAAAGCGGCCTGATCAACAACCCGGATATACCTTAGCAAGGCCGGAAATCTGTGCAGGAAAACAGGACCAGCTCAGAAAAAACCGAACCAAATCTCAACGATAGGTGAATCGGGCCCTGCGCGAATCTCTACCGAAGCCTGAGATGTCCCAGTAGAATCAGGGAGTCTGAAGGTTAATTTCGCGAGCTTCAATGGGACGTCGCCAAGGCCCCGAAACTCGAATGGCTTCTGGCCTGCCGATAGGCTCTATTTGGTCCCAGAAATCCATCCTCCTGTTTTGTGCCACCTAAGGACTACCTCAATGACCAAGCCAAACTCCGCCTCTCGCCCCATCCTCAAGGCCCTTTCGGGCAGCGTTTCGGTTGTCGCCCTCTCTATGGGCCTCGCGGGCCATGCTGCGGCCCAGGAAGTTCAGTATGACTACACGGCCGCCCCGACGGTTGCCTCATCGAACCAGACGGCTGCGATCTTCCAAGAGCAGACAGGCGATGTCTTGGCAGCCATCACATCTGGCTCTACGAGCTCAGATGTCGAGCCGTCCGGCAGTGCAGTCAGCACGCAAACGGATGACAATACGATGCGGGCGACGGCGACGGGCAATACGTCGACGGCTTTGGTTGATACGGCCCTTGCCTCCGGGACAGCGGGTAATTCGAACGGTGTGCTTGCTTCCGCGCTGGAAGTGAGAGGGGCAGAGGTCCTGGCCTCAATCACGGGCAGCAGTGTCGGCACGACAGTTGATACGCCTGCGGACGGATCAAGCGTCAGCCTGTCGGGCAACACACTGGCGGCCGAAACAGTTCTGTCGTCCGCCACCAATATCCTTCAGGGTGATATCAATCTTGGCTTTGCCAATACCGATGTCGGCTCCGTCGATGTCGATCTCACCCCTGCGACCCCGACGGTCGCAGCTGATTCAACCGCCGGGTTCCTGCTCCAGTCGAGCCAGGTAAACACAAGCATCGTGTCAGGTTTAGCCTATGCTAAAGTATCCAGTTCAGACGTCACTCTGACCATTGATGATACGGCGGCGACGCCGGCAACGTTGACCGGTCTCAATATTGATATCCAGGACAACACGGTTGCCGCTGATTTCACCGGCAGCATCGCTGACAACCTGCTGAACCTCCAGGGCGGCGCGCTGACGAGCCTGTCCGGAACGGCGGGCCTCAGCAACGTTCAGGTTAATCAGGATGTCGGTCAGGCTGGGAGCTACGTCGATCTCATGGCCTCGAATTATGCTCTTGGGATCACCGCGACGGTGGACGCAGGTCTTTCCCTGGCCGATTCCAGCCTGGCCATGACGGATAACGGGATGTCTGCATCCTCGACCCTGAGCTCTGCGACCAATCAGCTGGTCGTTGCTGACGGCATCAGCGTCGATGGCCCGGCGCCTTATTTGTCGAGCGGCAATGTTCAGCTGACTGCAGATGCGGCATCGCCCGCGGCCACGATCACGGCGGCTGATCTTTTCCTCAGCAATTCGCAGTCTTCGGTACAGTCATCCTCCTATGCGGAGATAGGCCAGAATACCATGACGCTTACGGCAAACGCCGTGTCAGGTTCCGACGTCTCAGCGACCGGAAACGCAATGACCGTTTCTGCTGATGGCAATACTGCGACATCCAACCTGCAGGTTGCAGGCGCCACGTCCATGACAGGCATGGTGGCCGGTACCAACCTTCAGACATTCTCTGCAACGACGACTGAAGCCGTTGGAGACCTGACGCCGGTCGTCATGGCAACGACTTCGGACAGCCGTGTGGGTATGGCCATGAATGTGGCGCGCACGACGGGCGAATCTGTGACCGGCAGCAGCCTTGCGCTGGATGCCAACCAGGTCACGGCGGATGCCCAGATCAATACAAGCCGCCTGAGTGTCGGCGTGACCGGAACGTCCGTATCAGACGGGCAGGCCGTCAGTGATGAGGTTGCGCCGGCCATTTATGGCGGAGCAAATACTGCGACGGTCACGAGCGGGTTTTCAGCCACGAGCGTCCAATCTGCTATGGGCGAGACGGGCGATCTGGATACGACCGTCACAGCGACGATATATGCCGACACCCAAGACACGCTCAATCTTTCGGTTGGCAATGCCAGCGTGATGTCTGACAGCGCGATGTCTCTCAGTGACAACACGGTCGCAGCCGAGGGCGGCCTCAATGATGCGGTAACCCGCCTCGATGTGGCAGCCAATACGCTGGATGCAAGCCTGGCTCTGACCAGTGTGCAGCAAGGCGACGCCGGGGTTTTTGGCTTTGCGGGCTCACCCTTGCGCCTGGCCTTGACCGTGGATGCCAGCGGCGGCGCGGCTGACGGTCTTTCGCTTTCGGCCGATGCCAACCGGCTGACGGGCACGGCAAGCGGCAATACCGCGACCAATGTCATGACTGTCCAGGCCACGACCCAGACGGTCACCAATGTCGACGTGACCGCCGACCCCACAATTTTGGGCAGCAATCTGTCGAATGGGCCGTCCGGCACGACGCCTGAACTCCATGCCGAAATGTCGCTTCTGAACCTTCAGACGAGCTCCACCCTCACCTCGATCGAGGCGAAGGTCAAGGATGCCGGCGTGCGCGGGACGCTGGCTGCGGGCGCCCTGACGGACACGGTCCTGTCGGTGGGCAGCAACGTCTCCCAGGCGTCTGCGAGCGCCAATACGGCCACCAATATGATGGCCGCCGAGATCGGCTCGTTCGACCTGACAGGCGCGGTGCGTGATACCGCCACGCCGGCGAACGTGGCAGGCGGCACCTCGATTGCCGCGCTTGGATCCAATCAATTCAATACATCTGATGTCACAGCCCTCCTGGACTCCTCTAGCGCTGGTGGCCCGAAATACCAGGCCGAGATTACGGGTAATGCGACGCGTGATGGTGTGACAGTGTCTGCCGATAGCAACCAACGCATCGCGTCTGCCTCCGGTAACAGTGCAACCAACATGTTCGACCTCGCTGGCACGGCGATCGTGACACCGGAAGCCAATGCGCCCGTGCCGACACTTTCGGTCAATTCGACGGCTAGCACGGCAGATGTTGGAGTGAGTAACAGCGCCTTTTCTATTGGCAATGTTCAGCAGAATACGGGCACGATTAGCTCGACAGTTTCGGCCGGCGCTGGGAGTGGTTCAGACGCGATCTCCGCGAAGATCCTCACATCAGGTGCTATTACCGGTTCGACCGTCTCGGTTGACGCCAACCGGGTCCTGGCACGCGGTGATGCCATCTCTGCCACCACCGATGTCACGCTGGACGCGGCCAATATCCAAACCAGCGCCCTTGTCGGTTCAGCTCAGCGTAACACTGGCAATGTGACGGTGACAGCAGGCGATGCGGACAGCGAAATCGCCTTTGTCGTCAATGCCGGGACCGGCACGGCGACGGACACGGTCCTGTCGGCGAGCCAGAACGTCGCGGGCGCCGTGGCAAACGGGATCTCCGGTAAGACAGACCTTGCCATTGGCGGTGATACTACCGCATCCGTGCTTGGATCCTCGACCGCCCTCGCCGTAACGAGCAAGCAGGGCGATGTCGTGCTTGGCCTGCTAGACAGCACTCAACAAGTCGTCACGGCTGACTACGCGGCCGCTTCCAGCCAGGATCAGCGAGGCGATATCAGCGCCAGTACTGCAAGCCTTCTGGTCGACGTCGATGCGAACGACTTCATCGGCGGCGCGATCAATGCTGACCGAAACCTGCTCACAGCACAGGCAGAAGGCCTCTCGGCTGAGACCTCGGTCACTGTGGCGGGCACAGATCTCGGCGTATCCGGTTACGCGCCTGTAATCGCGGCATCAAACAACCAATACCAGGGGGGTTCTGTCTCTGCGACCGTGTCTGATGCAGCCGTGCTGGTTGATGTGGGTGACCTGAACGCCTCCACCGCAGGCGAAAACGTCTCGATTGATGCCAACATGATCCTGGCCCAGGCCAGCGGTGCAAACGCAACCACGAGCTTGTCGTCTGCAGCGGGCGCGGGTGCCGGCTCGATCGCCGACAGTTCAACGTTTGAAGGCGGATTAAGAAACAATGATGTGAATGCAGGCGGCAATCGCATGCTGATCTCTGATCAGCAAAGCGAAGGAGGCGAAGACATCATCGCGGTGGTTGCTGGGGCGCCGTCGCTCGAACTGACGGTTGCTGCCGGGATTTCCGGGGATACGCTGTCTGTTGCCTCCAACACAGTTGAGGCGCGTGCAAGCGACCTTGGTGCGATCAACACGCTTTCCAACACGGCAGGGACGTCGCTGTCCGCCGCGGGTTCGCTGGTCAACAGCCAAGTAGGTTTTGCAGACGCCAACGCGACTGTTAATAGCGCTGACACGATTGTGAGCGTCGGGACGGGCGTGGCCAGTTCTTCTGTGGACGTCTCATCCAATGACGTCATGGCCGGTGCAACGGGATCGTCGGCGTCCAACACGCTGACAGTGGCCGCTGGGTCGATCAATGGCCAGGCGACGCCTTCACTTGATGCGGGTGCAACCAGTGCATCTGTTCTAAGCGTGCAAGCCTTGTCGAGCTTAATGTCTGTTCAGACCGTCGCGAGCGCTGCGACCGCTGATGTCTCGGGTGAAACGGAAATCCGGGCTCAGGTTACCGGCTCAGTGTCAGGGTCAGACATGGCAGTGGACGCAAACCTGGTCCAGGCTTCGGCGACGGCAGGGACGGTGACGAACCGCCTCACCCAGTCAGCCGATACAAGCATTGCGGCCGGGTCACCTGCGATGCTCTACTCGATACAGGTGGCTACCGGAAATTCCGCTGCGGTGGTAGAGGGCGCTCAGGTGGTGGTCTCGGCGACCGGTGATGTGAGTGGGTCAAGCGTCTCGGCGGACGCGAACACGGTCCAGGCCATGACGACAGGTCTCTCGGCGGGCAACCTTCTGGATGTCTCGGCAGGAACTGATATTGCCGGCTCGGGTTCGACAAATATTGATGCGACGACGGGTAGCGTTGTGAGCGCGACGGACTTCACGCTCGTCAACGAGCAGCAGATCGACGAGTCCACTCTCAGTGCACAGATCGAGGCAGCCGGAGTCTTGGCGGGCGATGGTGCGGCGGTCTCGGTCGCGATTGGCGGTGATATCGACACGGCATCTTCCGCCAGCGTGTCCTCGAACATGATGCGGGCGCTGGTGACCGGCGCAAATGCTGCCAACACGGCAAGGGTCGATGCAGGTTCGGTGAGCAATGCCGGGCTTGGCCTGGTCAATGACCAGGACGTGGCAGCCGCGCTCACCGCAAGCATCGCACAGCCATCGATCGGCGTCACGGCGGTGAACGTGTCGGGTGGGTCTTCTGTGGATATCTCCTCCAACGTGATCGCGGCGGCAGCGACTGCGGCGTCGGCGACCAACCAAGTCATCGTCAATGCCAGCTCTACCCTGACCGGTGGCGGTGTTGATACGGTCTCCCTGTCGCCTACGGGCACGCTGGGCGGCTTTTCCGACAGCGCAGCATCGGGCGTAGCAACGCTTCTGAACGGCCAGGCCTCGAGCGGCGCTGTGACGAGCACGGTGGGCGGTGATGCCACGATCGGCGAGCCGAACATCACGACAGACCTGTCCGGCGCAGTAACCGGCACGGTTGCGGTGGCAGACAACGTCCTGCTCTCGCAGTCGCGCGGTAACGTGGCCACCAATGTGGTCTCGCTGACAGCTGGCAGCACGATCGATGCAGCAAGCCAGGGCGTGCTGGCCTCCACGCAGGACCGGTCGGGGGCGATCAATGCCTCGATCTCGGGCAGTTCGACCGGGTCACGCGGGACGATCGGCATAACCTCTGCTGGCACAGTGGATGGCAGCCTGAGCGTTGAGAACAACATGGTGCGTGCAAGCGGCGCGGCCAACACGGTGCTCAACAGCTTCACCGTCAATGGCGGGGGCTCTGCCGGGGCGCCAACCGGCGCCGCGCTCAATGCCGGCACCCTGTCGAGCAATGCCCAATATGCTGCGCTCAATGCCCAGACCAATGCCTCGTCTGTCACCAGCAGTGTCACCAACTTCAACATGGGCCTGACCAATGGGGCCTATGGTGTGACCGGCATGGCCTCCCTGACGGGCAACACGGTGATGGCAGATGCCACCGGCAACAGCGCCTATAACGTGATGAACATCTCGTCGGGCGTGGACACATACGGCACGGCCAGCATGGCGAACTACCAGAGCAATACGGCGAGCATGAGCGCCCAGGTGTCCGGTGTCTCCATGACCATGGACATGGGTACAGCCGGTGCTGGTGGGGCGGCAAGCTTCCGCAACAGTGGCAACGCGATCACCGCCAATGCCGTGGGCAATACCGCAACCACGATCATGACCCGGACCCGCTAAACGCAGGTTGGATCAAACGACCAAATCAAGGGCGGCCTGTGGTGACACAGGCCGCCATTTTCTGGTGCCGGAATAAGACAGGCCAGCAGGCCCTCGGGTTGCGAGCTGGCAACAGCGCCAGAGCGCGGCGGTAAAATTGCACTCGGAATCGACAGTTATACTACCAAAGCAATACTACCAAAGAACTACAGTACACGGAAAAACAATGATAAGGATCATCATTCTTGAAATGTTGGCTGTTTGGCCCTGAATTTAAGTTGGGATTTAACAATCGCGGCGTATTACTTGCGTGATATTTCTCGCAGCCATCAAGCATGAATCTGACCGCCTGCGCTGCGACTTCAGGAGTAAACCGCCAATGCCATCTGTACCGAAGAATATTTCTGGCCAACACGTCTGGGTGAGGACCTGCGGGCTTTGTACCGGGAAGGTGGCGCGCCCGCTTCCATTGGGTCGCACAGTTAGTTTTATGATCGCCGCCGCGTGCATCTGGACGGGCGTGTCCGGGCCTGCTCAAGCGCAATCAAATGGCTATAGTGAAGATGGTAACTGGCGCTTTGAAACAACCGTGGACACGGCCAACAAGGGGTCTGTTCAACAACTGATCGAGATCAAGAAGGCCAACGGCTTTTCTTCGATGAACATGTACGATATCAGCTACAATATCGACGGCGATTATATCAATTGTTCGGTCTCTTCAAACGTCACAGGCAACCAGGGCGCAATTGATCAGAATGCGCCGATTGGGTCGCCGACGCTTACATCAACCCCTTCATTTAGTGCCTCATCGATCGGCAACTCGAACGATACGGCAGTCGATTCGACCGACAACCAGCCGGGTATATCTTCCTCCAACCTGATCCCGGTTGGTGTTCTGGATGGTGCAATTGCTGATGGGAGTTCGATGCTATCAGGCTCGAATCAAGCCGTGTCTGACAGCACTTTAGCGGCGTCTGTGTCGGGCAGCAGTTCAGGGTTCAGCGTGGGGGCTGCAAGTGGCAATGGCGGAGGTGGCTCCGTCGTCCTGAACTCTGCTCAAAGCAATGAAGGTGCAAACCTGAGTGCAAGCGTCTCGGATAGCCAGGCTTGTGCGTTTTCCCGCGTAACCGGAAATGGGGTCGCCAATGCGGCTCAATAAATCCTTGAACCTGCAACGCCCTGGCGGGATGATCGCGGCTTTGACTCTGGCGACCGCCCTTGGCGCTTGTGCGTCCATGCAGGTGCCCGATCTTGCCCATGGAGACCTGAGGCCGATGACCGGTCCAGCGGTCAGCGACAATCGCACTCCTCTTGACGTCTCTTTTCTTTGCTATGCGAATGCGCTTCGGACCAATCATGCCTCCAAGGCCGCCGTCGCTGTTGGTGCAGTGCCCGACTACACGGGCAAGCTTTCCCAGTTTGAAGGCAGCGCCGTCACACAAGGCGGGTCGCTCATGGTCTTTTCGGCGCTCTCGAAACTCGGTGATACGGTCTCGATCCACGAGCGTTTCGATACACGCGTGACCGAGCTTGAGCTCGCCTATAGTGACAAGCAGCGCCTTGGTGACGGTCAAGCGCATGAGGTAAATGGGCAAGTCGTTCCCTGGGTCCCTTATTTTGGAGGATCGATCGAAAAATCCGACGTGTACATTGTCGGAGGTATCACCGAGCTCAACTACAATATCCGCTCAGGCGGGGCAGAAGCCCGGGTCGGACAAACAGGCCCAAAGGTCCGGACGTTTACTCTGAACGTCGCTGTTGACCTAAGGCTGGTCGATACAAGTAGTCTCCGGGTCTGGAGCGCAGTGAGCGTACAAAAGCAGATCGTGGGCCAGGAAATTGGCTTCGAGATGTTCCGCTTCTTCAATGGGGACGACCTGATCGATATCAATGTGGGCAGCAAGGCGCAGGAGCCCATCCAGTTCGCCGTTCGCTCCGCGATTGAAGTCGCGACCCTGAAGCTCCTGGGTGAGTATACCGGTGTCGATTACGCGGGATGCCTGCCAGATATCTGGAAGCTTCCTGGCGAGACCGAAATTCTTGAAGCGCAGGACCGGTTCTCACCCAGAAATTCAGGCCAGTTTGCAGACCTGAACTCCGTTGATCTTGGAAATGCACCTCGGCTGGCCGAGCCAGCCGCGCCCATGATCGCTCAGGAACTGCGCGGTTTATTACAGAGAGAACCTGTCGAGCCGCAAGGTCCGATCGATCCGGACAATGAATACAGGGTGACAAAATGAACTTCCACGTCTCCCTTCCTGCTAAACAGAAGCGATCTGCCGAAACCATCGAAATAATCCTGGAGGCAGTCAGGATTCAGCTGCGCGCAGGCGAACAGTTAATCATGCAAGCGATTGCCGATAAAGCAGGCGTATCAATCGGCACCGTCTATCATCACTTCGCTTCCAAAGATCATATTCTTGCGTTCGCTTACACTCGGTATTTGGAAAGTATCGTCGATACGCTGAAAAAGGAGATCGTCGACGACCGCCGCTCGGCGCGCGAAGTGATACGCGAAGTCTTCATGACGAACTTAAGGGATGTCGATCACTATTACAACATAAGGTATTATATTCTGGATGATGGGCATTCCTCCGTTATGGTTTGGAATGATTTTGTCGACCGTGTGTCTGAACTCTTGTTGGATAACTCACCCGGTATGTTTGTCGGGATGGACCGGATTTGTGCAAAAAACACACTCGCGATCAGGTTTGCTTCAGTGCGTACAATGTGGCAAAAACATATGCAGATCATTACGGATGCGTCCGATGCCTCCGATGCCTATTATGCTGCTTTCGTCGACACGCTCGTCGGATTGATGCCGGAATGACAGGTAGTGCGGGCGCCTGCGAACCACTTGGTCCCGCATTATCTCTAATAATATTCTCCATCGTCGGAGCCTTCTTCAGTGTGGGGAGTATCGTTTTGGGGAGAGGCTGCGCGAAAAGTCATCTTCAGAATATTGGTCCGCAATGAAATTTGCGATTTGAGCGCGACTGAAGACAAGCTCGATGAGACTTCAGTCGTTCAGCTCTTCTGAAGATACAAAGTCTGGTGCTTGGACGATCTTAAGTAAGGCTTCTTCCCAGCGCTCAATCAGATCACGTTTTTCGTCGCGGTAGGAATAGTGATCGTAATGGGCGATGGCCCGCCCGCCCATGACATCGTGGCTCAGGGCACGTTCGAGAATTTCCAGGCGAACGCCTTGTTCGGCCATCCTTGTTGTAAACCCTCTCCGCAATGCGTGTGGTCCGAAGGGGTGCCAACCCCAATCTTTCGATAACCTGTTGCAAGCGCGGCTGGCCACCTTGCCATTCATAGGTTCAATGCCAGACTTGGCGGGGAACACCCATGGGTTGTTTCCTGCTTCTGAGTTGCGTCGTTTTTCCAAGATCCTACGGCAGTACTGGCCAAAGGTGTAGAACGTCAACCACCTTGTCCGCGCGCGACAACCACCTTGGCCGGTTTTGAGGCCGCTGAGGTTGGTGTGTTGTTCAGTGTTTCTGGGTTAGGCTTCTCCTTCGTTTTGGTTGTCGGTGATGGT
>Ga0208903_1002132_pt1 | contig 10111 bp, 7 predicted proteins | sample AntAceMetag02UKJ_FD_184769 | JGI IMG/M metagenome (GOLD analysis project Ga0208903, IMG submission 184769) | Saline lake microbial communities from Ace Lake, Antarctica - Antarctic Ace Lake Metagenome 02UKJ (SPAdes) (version 2) | ecosystem: Environmental > Aquatic > Non-marine Saline and Alkaline...
CTGTAATAACGAATTGTAACCCGAATAAAAACATACTCTATATACTAGGGGATGTAATAAGCACTGATAAAATAAAGAAATTAGAACAAAAATAAAATGAACACATTTAATATAATACTTCAAGCAGCCGCACCAGAAGGCGGATGGGAGCCTTTTCTGCTTTTAACGGGTGGATTAATTTTAATCACGTACCTTTTCGTGTTTAGACCTCAGATGAAAAAAGCCAAAGAAACTAGACAGTTTAAAGAAGGCATAGAAAAAGGCCAGTCTGTAGTAACTATAGGAGGAATCCATGGTAAGATTTTAGAAGTTAATGAAACCACTATTTTACTTTCTGTAGGAGGAAACAAAATGAAAATAGAAAAAGCCGCTATTTCATCTACATCACAGGTAAGCGAGCAGGAAATTCAGCAAAAAGCTTAATGAAAAAAAGCCTTCAAGGGAATGGCTTTTTTTCAATTGATTCTCCGGAAATAAAACGTTTTATCCCTAAGAGTTTATTCTCCAGTAGCGCTACAGATGTGGAGATAGCTGTAGCTCTATACTATGAAGTTAGAGATAGGATCTTTTACAATCCGTTTAAAATAAACTTGGATTTCGCAGATTATTCTGTCTCAAACGTCATAAAAGATGGGGAAGGTCACTGTATAGATAAAGCCGGAGTCCTTATTACCTGTTTAAGAAAGATGGGCATCCCTGCCAAATTAGGATTAGCAAGGGTGAAAAATCATATGGGGACTTCTAAGTTAGAAGAAAAACTTAAAACTCAAGTTTTAGTGCCACATGGATACGTAGAAGTTTTTCTCAATGAAAAATGGGTGAAGTGTACTCCCGCATTTAATAAAGAATTGTGTTACAAACTCGGTGTAGGACCTTTAGAATGGGACGGAAAAAATGACTCTCAACTTCAAAGTTTCAATGAATCCAATTCTGAATTCATGGAGTATTTAGAAGATTACGGAGTTTTTTCTGAAATCCCTCAAGAATTGATAAAATCATTAATGATTTCAGAATATCCGCACATGTTTGTGAATGGGCGCTGGAAAGATTAAAACCTATCAATCCCAAAGTCTACTTTCTTCTTTCTAGTACTTACTTTAACCATATAATTGATGCCATTATAGGTAGTTCTAAGAGCCTCGTAGATTTCGCTTTTTCCTGGCATTTCGAATTCGAAGGTTTCATGATAAAAACCATGAGGGTAGATTTTTTCTAGGTGTGACTTAACTTCTTGAGGTAATTTCTCTAAAGAAATAATTAGATTTTTCATAAAAATTGTTTTGTATTCTTACTTGCATTTCATGAAAAGGTTACCAGCTAAATGTTTCTGCACGCTGCATTGTGCAAACTTGGGGCATCCTATCCTATAGTATGTATAACAGACCCCTACATTTATCTAGTCTAAGTCAGCACCGCTAAATGCACTTAGCGGTTCAATATTTGCTACGCCAAATGGCTTAATACTTGTGTAAGGAAATCATCAGATGAAAAAATTAATATTACTTATCTTCCTGTTAGGATTGATTAATAACGCTTTTAGTCAGGTAAAGCAAGTATCGGATACACGATTAGAGTTTATAGAAGACTTAACTAATCATTTCAATTATCATAAAAAGAAAGAAGGAAAGAAGTTTATTGAGGATGAGTTTGCTTTGGTCTATACCGAAGAATCGTTTACAGATGCTATGCATAAATCAGTAGTTGAAATCTCTAACCTACTGCTCAAAAACAAAGTTAAGGTATCTCCAGATTTCGAGAACTGGTTAAGGAGCCTAATGGCATACTCTAAATCGGGAAAAGACGAAGCCTATTTTAATTCATGGATTACTTTTATAGAAAAGCTACAAGATTCAAAGAAAACTAAAAAATTCACAGCTGAGTTTATGTCTATTAGTCTAAGCCTATTTGAGGAAAACGCCTTTTATAATACTCCTGCCATAACATGGAAGACAAGTTCAACTAATTACTTCTTTGAGTTTGACAGTATTCCTTCCTTAATAATCCCCGATGGGAATTTAATTTGTTTTTCGAGGAAAGACAGTTCGGTTATTATAAATACTTCAGGAGTTTATGACTTCATGAAAGAATATTTTTACGGAGACAAAGGCAGAGTGACTTGGGCTAGAGCAGGCTTAGACCCAGATAAAACATACTGCGAGTTTGGTGAATATGAAGTACGAATTAAGGGAGCCGCTTATATAGTAGATGATGTTACGTTTTACAACGAATACTTCGATACTCCTTTAAAAGGTGTCTTGAAAGAAAAAGTTCTAGCCAATAAGAATGCTGCTTCTGCTAATTTCCCTAGGTTCGAGAGCAGTAATCAACTTTTAGAAATTAAACAGATTTTCGATAAAGTTGATTTTTCTGGTGGATTCACTATGTCTGGAAATAAACTAGCTGGAAGCGGGACAGATGAAAATCCGGCTCAGTTGGTTTTCTATAAGGACGGCTTACCTTTTCTAACAGCCCACTCAAAACAGTACGTGATAAGACCCGACAGGATAAACAGTTCTAAAAGTTCTATTACCTTTTTTCTAGAAAAAGATTCTATTTTTCATCCAGACCTTAATCTGAAGTTCGAAAACACAACGCGAGTATTATCTCTAATTAAATCTGAGGAAGGACTATCAAAAGCACCTTTTAGAAATTCTTACCATGATGTAGATATTTTTGTGGATGCTATTTACTGGAATATTGATGATCCCTTGTTAACTATGGGTGCAGTGAGAGGCTCATCTAATCAGGTAGCTGTTCTGGAATCGTTCGACTTTTTTAAAAAAGAACGGTATAGAGCTATGATGGGTATTCAAGATACTCATCCGTTAATTAGCATAAATGATTTCACTAAAGAGTCGGGTAAAGAAGAGTTTCATTTAAGTGAACTAGCGCAGTATATGAGGATAAGTTCAGCGCAGTTAGATCAACTCATGATTGATTTAAATAATAAAGGTTTTGTACAGTTTGATATTGACTCCAGACAATGCATTGTAAAACAGAAATTAAGAAATTATATTACTGCATCGGGAGGAAACATAGATTATGATGTGCTACAATTTACATCGAATACTTTTGGAAAAGAAAACAACGCTCAGTTGAACCTTGTGAATTTTGACTTGCTTATTAATGGTGTGGGAAGAATAAATCTTTCAGACTCTCAGAAGGTGGTGATATTACCTTCTAAAGAACAAGTGACCTTAAAAAAGGGGAGGGATTTCAAGTGTGGAGGAAGAGTATTCGCAGGTAATTTAGAGTTTATAGGAAAGGATTATTATTTCTCTTACGATTCATTTACACTTGGATTGAATCAGGTTGATTCTACTAGGATTTCTGTAGATGACATGGAAAGTTCCAAGGATCGTTATGGAAATAGAACCCAAAAGAAGATTAAAAATGTAGTTGAAGGAATTAGAGGCACATTAAAAATAGACGCTCCCAATAATAAGTCAGGCATACTCGCAGAAGATTACCCCGAATATCCTATTCTCACAAGTGAGATCGATTCATACGTGTATTATGATAACAAGAAAATTCAAGGAGGGGTTTATAACAAAGATAAATTTTACTATCAGATTGAACCGTTTGTCATAGATAGTTTAGATAACTTCACAGCTAGCACCATGAAGTTTGAAGGAACTTTAGTCTCTAATATCTTTCCAGATATAGATGAACCTCTTGTGATCATGGATGATTTTTCTTTAGGGTTTGATAAGAAAACTAGTGGGTCAGGCCTTCCTGTTTATGAAGGAAAGGGGGATTTCAATAAAGACATAAAACTAAGTTATGAGGGGCTTCAAGGAAGCGGAGAGTTAGAGTTCTTGACCTCTTTGAGTTCATCAGATAAGTTTACGTTCTTCCCTGATTCTACTAAGGGAGTTACTACGAGCTTTATAAATAATGAAAGCTTATCAGGAGCAGAAGTACCTAAAACTCAGGCAGCCGAAGTCGACTTAGCCTACTTTCCACTCGAACAGCGATTGCAAGCTACTGTTAGAGAGGAGCCTATTGTGTTTTTTGAAAATGAGGCTAGTCTAGTGGATGGTTCACTTACTCTTCAGACCAATGGTATGATTGGACAAGGGCAAATGAATTTTGCTGGTGCAGAGCTATTCTCTAAAGGCTTTACGTATGAAAGAAGAAAAATTCTAGCTGATAGTTCAGGGCTTAAGTTACAAGCTCAAGAAAAAGGAAGCATTGCATTTAGAACTGATAACGTACGTGCGGATATAGATTTTGATGAAAGATTGGGAGAGTTCAATTCGAATGGTGATGAAACCAAATTAGAGCTGCCAGCTAACCAATACATCTGCTACATGGACAGGTTTAAGTGGTTTATGGATGAGGATAAAATGGAACTTGCTAGTTCCAGAACCGCGGCAAGCGATTTTGTCATTGATACAGATGCGGCTAAGTCAACTTCTAATTTTTTCAGTGTAAGCGAATACCAAGATTCACTAAACTTTTTAGCTCCAAAAGCGACTTATGACATTAAGAATAGTATAATTACTGCCAATAACGTTAAATTTATTGCGGTAGCTGATGCCAAAATTAGCCCTGATAGTGAACGAGTTATTATTTATAAAAGAGCTAAAATGAAGACGCTTGAAAATGCGGCAGTCTTAGCCAATTATGTGACTAAATACCATAAGATATTTAATGCTAATATCGACATCAAAGGAAGGCGTGATTATGAAGGGTCTGGAGATTATACTTATGTAGATAAAACTAAGGGACAGCAAATTATTCACCTTGATAAGATAGAAGTAGATACTACGGGTCAAACGATAGCCATGGGAAATATTCCTGAGGATCTCGCATTTAAGCTTAGCCCTAATTTCGAGTATCAGGGAAGCTTTAATTTAACAGCTTCAACTAAAGATCTAACATTTAAAGGAGGAGCCAAAATTGTTCACGGATGTGAAGAGATCCAACAAAACTGGTTGAAATTTGAATCAGAAATAGATCCTGAACGAATTTTCATTCCTGTAGATACATCTATGAAGAGCATTACAGCTAGGAAGTTAACTGCAGGTGTAGTTATAGCCTCTGAATCTCCATTTAAGACCTATGGAACATTTTTAAGTTCAGTTATAGATAAAGATGATGCTCCACTAATAACGAGTGAAGGATTTATCTACTTTAATGAAGCTAAAAAAGTATATCAAATAGGAACGAAAGAAAAAATAAACCAACCCAATCTAGCTGGAAATTTAGTTGAATTGAACACCGAGAGCTGTGAGTTAACTGGTGATGGAAAAATTGATTTTCAAGGAAACCTAGGGATGCTTGGAGTTTCACAAGTTGGAAATATTACATATAATACCATAACGAATGAGTCTTATATAGACGGAACCTGTGGAATAGATTTTTTCTTTGATGATAATCTAGCGAAGATTATCGCCAGTAAAATTCAAAAAAGTCAGGATTTAGATGCCTTAGATATCACTAAAACCAAATACGAAAAAGCAATAGTGGAAGCATTGCCTCAAGCTGATGCAGACAAGTTAATCTCTGAATTAAACATCCAGGGCCAATTGAAGAAAATTCCTGAGGAGCTAAGATCTCTATTCTACTTTGCTGATGCTAAATGGGTGTGGAATGAAGAAGATGAAGCTTTTCAGACTTTAGGTAAGCTTGGACTAATGAATATGGGGAAAAGGGAAGTGTTCCGATATGTAAAAGGAAAAATAGAAATTCAGAAAAAAAGGAGTTTTGATGTGTTTAATATGTACTTGGAAATAGAACCTGGTACCTGGTATTATTTTGAGAGTAAAAATGGTATTATGAGTATAATTACATCGGATAAAGAATTTATTACTGCACTTGCAGAAGTTAAAGATGATAAGAAAAGAACAAAAGGTGGTAAAGGCCAAAAGTTCTCCTATATGATGGTCGCTAGCAACAAGAAAAAAAATGATTTCATCGATAGGTTTGATGATTTAGATTAAAGTATATTCAAGCTATAATTGGTTACAATGTCTCATAATTACGAAAAATTATTTCAACCCTTAGATTTGGGCTTCACCTCAATTAAAAACCGGGTGATCATGGGTTCCATGCACACTGGTTTGGAAGAAGAGAAAGGAGGGTATGATAAAATGGCTGTCTTTTATGGAGAAAGAGCTAAAGGAGGTGTTGGTCTTATCGTAACTGGAGGAGTTTCACCCAGTATCAGAGGCTGGGTCAGTCCTTTTTCTATCAAACTCACCTCCAATCGCGAGGCTAGGAAACACAAGCGAATTACAGATGAAGTTCATGAAAATGGAGGGAAAATATGCATGCAAATCCTTCACTCTGGCAGGTATGGATACCATCCGTTTTGTGTGGCACCGAGTAAAATAAAATCTCCTATATCAAAATTTACTCCTAGAGCATTAAGTACTTCTGGTGTGAGAAGAACAGTAAAAAGCTTCATTAAATGCGCGAAACTTGCACATAAAGCTGGATATGATGGGGTAGAAGTTATGGGTTCTGAAGGCTATTTGATTAATGAGTTTTTAGTAACCAAGACCAACAAAAGGACAGATGAATATGGCGGCTCCTATGAAAATAGGATGAAGTTTCCTTTAGAAATAATTAAAGGAATAAGAAAAGAACTAGGAGAGGAGTTTATTATTATCTATAGGCTTAGCATGTTGGATTTAGTAGATGAAGGAAGCACTTGGGCTGAAATAGTCACTTTGGCTAAAGAAGTACAAAAGGCTGGAGCCAACATAATAAATACAGGAATTGGATGGCATGAGGCTAGAGTTCCTACCATAGCCACATCTGTTCCCCGAGGAGCGTTTTCATGGGTTACCCAAAGGCTAATGGGAGAAGTGAGTATTCCATTAATAACTACGAATAGGATTAATACTCCCGAGAAAGCGAATAGCATTCTAGAAAAGGGGCATGCTGATATGATTTCTATGGCTAGGCCTTTTTTAGCTGATGCACATTTCATGAATAAAGCAAAGGAGAATCTTTCTGAAGAAATAAACACCTGTATAGGATGTAATCAAGCCTGTTTAGACCACATCTTCAAACAAAAAACGGCATCTTGTTTAGTAAACCCGAGAGCATGCAGAGAAATAGAATTTGATACACTTAAATCAGTAAATAGAACAACCAAAAAAATAGTAGTCGTAGGCGCGGGCCCTGCTGGGTTAGCGTTTTCAGTAGAAGCGGCTAAGTTAGGACATCAAATAACTTTAGCAGACCGCTCTTCAGAAATTGGAGGTCAATTCAACTTAGCTAAGAAAGTAGCAGGGAAAGAGGAGTTTCATGAAACTCTCCGTTATTTTCAAGTAATGCTGGAAAAGTATAACGTAGAGGTTTTATTAAATACGAATGTAAATGTAGACTTGATCAAGTCACTCTCTCCAGATGAAGTAGTGGTTAGTACAGGAGTAATACCCCGAAAACTATCGATTGAAGGAGCGAGTCTGCCAAGTGTAATCAGCTATTATGATTTGATTACCAAGGACATTCCCGTAGGGAAAAAAGTGGCGATAATTGGTGCCGGAGGAATTGGGTTTGATGTGGCAGAATTTCTATTACACGAACCTATGGATGACTCGGAGGAGGGCATTAAACAATTCTTAGCAGATTGGGGAGTAGACACTCAATATAAAAATGGAGGAGCTCTTCTTGAAAAAACAGAAAAGCATGCTCCAAAGCGTGAAATAACATTGCTTCAAAGAAAGCCAGGAAAACTAGGAGCTAACCTCGGAAAAACAACTGGATGGATACATAGGGCAGGTTTGAAGAAGTCAGGAGTTACCATGTTAGCAGGGTTAACCTATGATAAAATCACAGAGGAAGGTTTATGGATTAATCAAAAAGGAGAATCCAAATTGATAGCATGCGATAATATTATAATTTGTGCTGGACAGCTTCCTGCCAATAAACTGAAAGAGGAATTAGACAACTCAGGGATATCAAATCATATAATCGGTGGAGCGCGAAAGGCAGCTGAATTAGACGCTAAAGCAGCCATAGAAGAAGGGACTTTTCTAGCTTATTCTATTTAGCACCTATTCCTGTAATAGTATCAGTTTTCGATACCAGAGCATTAGCCATATAGCTTAGGAGAAATAATGTAATTTCCACTGGTACTATTATAAGTAGCCTTTAAATTGATGTTAAGGAAGAAAATGTTTTCGAATAAATCGGTACCAGCGATTAAAGCGTCCCTCCAGAACTGAATTAATCGTATTTAGAGGCGTTCTTGGAAAGAACATTGAATCTACAATAACGATAAATCTCTAAGAGATTAGACCTTTGGGTCAGGTTCACCCACTAGGAAACTTTTTTAAGAGAAATATGCTTTGTATAATTAGTAAGAGAATAGAACAGAGCTGTAAATTTCTCATGAGTTATTAAACTCACAGTTGATACCTTAATTGATTAAAGCCATTTATCGCAAATATCCTTAATCAGTTTTTGAGTATCGTAATAATTCATAGGCTTTTGATAATACTGTTTAGCTCCATTAGCCAAACAAGCATCGATGTCTTTCTGATAACTTGAAGTGCTGTAAGCTACTACAGGGACTGAACTATAATATTTGTTTTGGGTCACATGTAAAATTAACTCTGCTCCATTAATCTTAGGCAGACTAACATCCGAAATAATCAAGTCTGGAAATTTAGTGCTGGCATCAGCAGCATTTACTAGATCCAAAAACTCCTCTGCATCAGTAATTACTTGAAGCTCCACTTCTATTCCATTATCCTTAATAGCCTCCTCAAACAAAGCTACATCAGATGTGTTATCTTCTATGTAAAGGATTCTTTTCATACTCTACAAAATTAGTTTAAAAGAATCTTAGCTTAAAGAGTAGTTTTACTAAATATTTATTAAAGGTTAAATTAAGTAAGTGAATAAAGCCATAGGATTTATCCTAATCTCTGTTGTATCTTTTTCCATCGTAAATGTTTTCGTTAAACTCCTTATTATTCAAGGGTTTCCGGCTCATGAGTTAGTTCTTTTTCGTTCGCTAGTTTCTATAACTTTCTGCATATACATCATTAAAAAAAGGGGGATTCCGTTTTTTGGAGTGAATAAAAAATGGTTGATAGCCCGTGGACTTTTTGGAACTACAGCGCTACTTATGTTCTTTCTTACGCTTAAAGACCTGCCGTTGGCAGTAGCCACTACTGTTCAGTATTTATCTCCGATTTTCACTATAATTTTTGCTATTTATTTAAATGGACAGAAAATTAAGCCTATTCAATACCTCTTCTTTTTGATATCATTTTTAGGTATATTTATAATGAAGGCAGATGATTTCTTTTTCAGTGAAGGCTCCATATCATGGCTTCCGCTTCTACTGGGGTTAGGAAGTGCCGTATTAAGCGGAATGGCATATAATTCTATTATTAAATGTAAAACCACAGACGCACCTATAACCATTGTGATGTATTTTCCATTGATAGCTATTCCTATTATGTCTATTTGGAGTTTATTTGATTTTGTAATGCCTGTCGGTATTCAATGGCTTTACATTCTATTATTAGGCTGTTTTACTCAGGTAGCTCAGGTATCCATGACTAGAGCCCTAACTTCTGAAAAGGCCTCTGTAGTAACACCATACAAATACACAGGAAGTATTTTCGCAGTAAGTTTCGGTATGATTTTCTTTGAAGAATATCTGTCCTGGACCGTCTTTTTAGGAATTATCGTAGTCTTGTCTGGAATTCTGATAAATACTTTCTACGAAAGAAAAGTTCGCACATAAGCCATTTACCAATATTCACATTTATTGGTTTTAATCTTTAAAGAAATCCACACTCTCCTTTGGCTATCCCGCTTAATTTCGCGCTCATGAATTCTAGTACTAGAATAGTATTCCTTTCCTTATTAATTTTATTAGGCAGCGTTGCAACGCTACATTCTCAAACCTATGAAAAGAAAACACTTTGTGCGAAAAAAATAGAGAACGCGCCTAAAATAGACGGAGATTTATCAGACGAGGCATGGAATGGTGCTGAAATAGCTGGGGAGTTTATTACGCTCTCTCCCTATCCAGATAGGCAGCCTTATCAGAAAACCGAGGTAAGGGTCTTATATGATAACGAATCACTCTATATAGGCGCTTATATTTATGACACATCACCTGATAGTATTC
>Ga0208903_1002136_pt1 | contig 10098 bp, 12 predicted proteins | sample AntAceMetag02UKJ_FD_184769 | JGI IMG/M metagenome (GOLD analysis project Ga0208903, IMG submission 184769) | Saline lake microbial communities from Ace Lake, Antarctica - Antarctic Ace Lake Metagenome 02UKJ (SPAdes) (version 2) | ecosystem: Environmental > Aquatic > Non-marine Saline and...
TCGATTGATATTGAACTCATTACTTCCAAAATAATAACCAATATCGAAAATTATGGGTTTTTGACCAACACTTATAACTTTAAATATCAACAGGTTGCATAAATTTGTATTGGTGCGAAACTTGAGTTACTAATAAAAAAAGTGGACTTACTTTATTTAACCGGACATAAAGTTAAGAGCGTGTTTGCTTTTAAAATTAACTTTGAGAAATGTCAAGAGAAAAAAGGAATTACACTGTAGAATTTAAGGAAAAGGCTATTGAGTTGAGCTATGCTCGTGGTAGCGTTGTGGAAATATGCAGAGAACTGGACATACCTACCTCTGTATTGAGCCGCTGGCGGAAGGAATCTAATTCATATGGCAAGAATAGTTTCCCAGGCAAGGGCAACCCCAAATTGACCGATGAACAAAAAGAAATAGCCGAGTTGAAGAAAAGGTTAAGGAATGCCGAACTAGAGCGCGACATCCTAAAAAAGGCAATAGCCATCTTCTCCTAGGGAGACTGGAGAAATATAGGTTTGTAAAACACCATAAATTTAAATTTCCAGTTGAGAAGATGTGCAAAATGTCCAAGATAAGTAAAAGTGGGTATTACAATTGGTTAGGACGGGGTCCATCCAAAAGATGGTCTGAAAATGAGGTCATAACGACGGCTATCCGTGATATTTTCGAAGGTAGCTTTGGGAGTTATGGCGCTCCTAGAGTTAAAGCGGAATTGTTAAAAAGAGGTCATCGTGTCTCAAGACCCAGGGCAGCTAGGATAATGAGGGTCAATAATCTGTTTGCCAGAAGGAAATGTAAATTCAAGATTACTACAAACAGCAAACACAACTACCCCATAGCACCCAATATCCTTAACCAGGACTTTAAGGTTTTTGGGGGCAACCAGGTCTGGGTAACGGACATCACCTATATTCAAACCAAACAGGGTTGGATGTATTTAACTGTTATTATTGATTTGTTCAGTAGAAAAATCGTTGGCTGGTCTATGAGTGATAATTTAACAACACAGGATACCATTATTTCTGCATGGCATATGGCTATAAAATCTAATGTAATTACAGAACAACTCATTTTTCACTCAGATAGAGGTTCTCATTTTGTTTTATTGATGATTTCAGAGATTTGTTATTTTAACCGAATGAAGGGTAATAGGATTAAAGAAATTATTAAAAGTGTATTTGAAAAGGCGCAGCGCAAAAGTGTTACGGACGCAAAAAGTGCCCTAGCAAAATTGATTGCTGAAGAAATATCTGAGGGATACGCATATATTGCCCCAAAGACCATAGAAAGAGCTTATGAAAAATATATTCTGGGGGATAAGTCTAAAGGAGAGCCGAGCCCTGAAACTATTAAATTATTATGTAATTATTTAGGATTTGACAATTACGGAGAGTATATAAAGCACCAAGCACGCGTAACCGTTAAAATAAAACAAGAACCTTCTCTAATTTTAAAGAGGAGGGGCATTTTTTGGTTGGTTGTGATCGTAATTTTCGGGTTGTTTGGAATCTGGTTAATAGGGAGTAACCTTTTTGTTCCTACGGTAAATAAAGCTTGTATGGTTTGGAAACAAACGCAATACGAAAAAGTGTCCTGTGAAAAAGCGTATGGTTTGAAGATTGAATCTTTGGATGAAGTGAAGTTGAACACCTTTAAAAAGGTTGAAGTCAATATATCTACAACTTTTTTTAATGAATCCAATGGTCAACCCTTACTGTGGTATTTTAAAAGTGATGACGGTGATTTAGAATATTTTACAGCTCCTGGTCTGCACCCATTAAAGGGTGGCACTTTGAAGGCCATTACACCATATATAATTCAGAAATACGTGCCAATTCATAATTATGACACTAACTCTTTTATTCATTAAAAATTTAATATTCATAAATGTTGCTCTACAATAACCCAATAGGTCCTTCATCATTATTCAAGGTGTATAATCGGTTAGGATATGCTCTATACCAAACGATTATACCCAGTCCAAAAAGTACTAGAGATCCTATCTAGGTAACAAAATGTATGATTTCTCATTCAATATTTGCTAAAATGAACCTAATGAGTGACTTATCATACATATATTGAGTGTTCATTATCTCATAGAGTTCAGTGACAATGAACAGTAAATTATAGTGAACAACATGATGGAATTCAACAAAAGGGGTATAGTTAACCCTCACTAAGCAAGCAATCTACCCCAACCGCCTCCACCCTTCTTTTGGTATCTGCATAAACTCGTCTACCCTCATGATTTTGACAATGATCCTACTTGGGTATTTATAACAAAGGAACGTACAAGACTCGTTTGCTTCCAGATAAAACCCGCTCATGGTCAAAGGCTTCTGGTCCCCAAAGCCTTGTCGTTCCAATTCCCTATCATAGCGATACCGTCCAATTTCCTTCAGTAGTATCCGTATGGCCTTTTGATCATGGTTTTGAAAAAGAGTCGTTTTCATAATTTGGATTATTTCCCAAAATTAGGAAATTATCCAATATTTAAAATGAATTGTTGTCTATAATTTTGATTTCTTTTTGGTGTTTTCAGCCATCCATTGATGCATAGTGTTTTACGATATACTGAGGGAAATGCATTTTTATTTCTAGTTGTACTCCCAAATAGTTTAGTTATCATGTGCCATAGCATTTCAAGCCCATTTTTTTAGTGTCAATTACCACCAACACTTATCAATTACCAGCACAATTTAGGTTATCAACAACTTGATTGTTAATAGTCTACCCACTCCTTAAGCACAGTACTTTTCACTTCAGAAAAAACAACTAAATAACTGTGCTTTATGAAAAAAACTATTTCTATTCTATCCTTAATATTATTGACTCAAACCTCACTATTCGCTCAGATTGGTGGCATTGAGCAATCCGTGAGCGATGTTTCGGAAACCATCAGGACTATTTTTCCCATTGTTTTGGGGATTATTTTCCTGATCGGATTTTTGTTCAATGCCGGACACTTTTTTGGGGAAAATGCCGATCTTAAAAAGGGGATTACCCGAATCCTAGTCTTTGTCTTGATCGCCGGTGCCGTTGTAGGTATTTTTACCTACCTCATTACCATTGTAGTGTAATGAAGCAATACAAAATCCATAGAAACATACGGAAGCAGGCACTCCTTTTTGGATTGCCGCTTTCCTTTTTCGCCCTGCAACTAATTTCTGTGATAGGCTCCCTTTTGGTCATCATCTTCTCTTTTGGATTGGGGGTACTATTAGGAGTGCTTCTTTGGAATGGTACGCTATTTATTGTTCTAATTCAATTGAGTAAGAACCCGCAGCGCTTTCAAGTCCAGAAAGCCTTTCCCGTATCCATTAGCAACAAACAAAGCTCCCAATTACAGTATGAAAGGAATTGAACTCGCGGCCATGCATCCCATTTTAACGATTCAGAACAAGGTGGTGTTTGCCAGCAATGGCAACTTGGTACTACCCTACCGATTGGAACTTCCCGAAATCCATTCGCTGTCCGAAACGGATTTTGAATCCTTACATTCCTTATGGTTACAAACTATAAAAAATCTTCCTGCCGGGGTGGTCGTCCACAAACAGGACATCTATCTTAAAAATACGTTCGATGCATCGCATTTACCCAAAGAATCTTTCTTGGAACAGGCCACGCACGACCATTTTGACCAGCGCGACTGCATGTCACATTCCTCCTATCTGTTCTTTATATACGGAAAGAACAAGGCCTTGAACAACGCCACGTTTGTAAATCCCTTCAAGAAAGTCGCTGCCGGAATTCCCAATCTTTTGGAGGCAGGCCTCAAGCATTTTGTGCAACAGGTAACGGATGCGGTCAATTACATCAACAATTCAAAGGGCATCAAGATACTACCGCTATCGAGTAAAGAATATCGGGACTATACCAAATCCTATTTCAACGGATTTAGCCCGAATATGGATACGGATATCCTTTTGAATACCTCCGATATCGAAATCGGGGAACATTACTTTGATGTGCTTGCCGTAAACAGCGAGCTCTGTTTTGGAGAGTCGGTCTGTAGTAGCATTCCCAACGGACAGTTTACATCAGATGCCTTTTCCTTTCATCAAGGGTTTATCGATGGTTTGGGACTGGAACTGCGCGAAAACCATATCGTAAACCAAATCCTGTACCTGGACGATAAGCAAAAGTGGCGTAAGATCTTGGACCAACGCATAAGCGAATTGCAGAAGAGCTCCAACTTTGGAAGTCAGAACCGCGTGGTACTGGAAAAAATAAAAGAAATTCAGCATGAAATTCAAAACGACGAACAGTCCCGCGTTATCCGAGGGCATCTGAACGTGCTCTTTTGGGACACCGATAAAAGCAGGCTCTCCGCTATCGCATCCAAAATAAAGTCGGAATTCAAGGAATTGGATATCCTGCCGTATTATCCGCGAGGGGAACAACGAAAAAAGTACTTTATCAACAGTTATCCCTGCTACGCAACCCTAATGGCGGATAGCGATTTGTATGTAACCGATTTAAAACATGCGCTCTGCCTTTGGCTGAACACCACCAACTATCAAAATGATGCTACCGGCATTCTTTTTCAAGATCGCCTGTTCAATATTCCGGTAGTAAAAGATGTTTGGGACGAAAGCAAAAAACGCATCAAGGCACGCAACTTTGCCATTTTCGCACCCACCGGAGAAGGCAAATCCTTTTTGGCCAATAACATCCTACGCCAATATTTTGAACAGGGCGTTCGCTTGGTCATCATCGATCTCGGCGGTTCCTACACGAAGTTGGCTCAGCTCTATCCAGAGCAGTACGTGGTCATGCGTTATGAGCACGGAAAATCCTTGGGCATCAATCCCTTCTATATTTCCAATCCGGAACATGTAGATGCAGAACACTTGGAGGATTTGACCGTCTTCCTATTTGAACTCATGGCATTGGATACCCAAGCGGACAAGCTGGCATCGGTTGCCTTAAAAAAGGTGTTGCGACAGTTTTACCTGGTTACTAAAAAAGGCCATTCCCTTCCCCTATTCTATGATTTTTTGAAATCGAACAGATCGGCGCTTCTACAGCAACTGGACATACCTCCCTCCTATTTCTCCATTGATAGCACCTTGCATTTGCTCTCGGAATATGTTTCCGGCGGATTGTACAGTTTTCTCTTTGCCTTGGGCGATGACCAGACCTATCGCTTGGAGGATAAACGGTTATTGATTTTTGAACTGGACGAGGTAAAGGATAACAAGGAACTCCTTTCCGTTATGTTGAAACTCATCAAAACGGGCATTCAGCGCACCATTTGGAAGAACCGCTCCGAAAAGGGCATCATCCTGTTCGATGAATTTGCCAAACAGCTCAAGTTTGCCAATGTCTTGGAAAGTGTGGAATACTACTATCAGGCCATCCGAAAACAGAACGGGGCCATTGGGATCATCCTTCAGAGCATCAACCAACTGCCCACCAACCATACCGCGGCAAGTATCTTGGAGAATACCCAAGTGGTCTACAGCCTACATAATGAAAAAGGTTATGCCGATTTGCAGGAACGCCTACATTTCTCCGATCACGACCTGAACCAACTCCACAGCATGCGCAACAACTTGACAGGCGAACGAAAGTACACCGAACTTTTCCTGAAAATTGGTAGCGAAAGTAATGTCTTCCGTTTGGAAGTGCCACCTGAAGTTTATGCGGCCTACCTCACCGATGGGGCAGATTCGGAAGCCTTGCAAAAACTATTTGAACAGTATGGCAACATGGAAACCGCCATTAATCACTTTGTACAAACTAAAAAACAGCACCCATGAAAACACGTCTAATCACATTAAGCCTGGTCGTAACTCTTTTATCGACTACCCAACTTACCGCCCAAGGAATGCCGGTATATGACAACACCAACTTCCTAAGCTTGGCGAAATCCCTTATTGAATCTGCCAAACAAACTTCGGAATTACTCAAAACCGTAGAATTTTTAAAAGAACAAAAGGAAAATATTGTAAAGGTCAACAATGCCCTAAACGATTCAAAAGCCATGCGCGAACTGACCCGAAACCATCAAATCCTCTTCCGGACGGTGCAGGGAGATTTACGGGACATTCTGAATTCGCCCTTTATTAAGCCTGAGGAAGTCCGGCAAGTCTCAACCTCTTTTGAAGTTATTATGGCCACCGCCTTGGACGACCTTGACTTTGTCAACACCATACTGACCAGCGACTTTTTAAAAATGACCGATGCGGAGCGCACCGTTATCCTGACCACAAAAGAGCTACAATCCAAGGACATGGTGGCAGAAATCACAAAAAAGACGGAACGCTATAAGGACATTATCGCCTTTAGACGGATGCAGGACCGTATCAATACCCGTGAAACCAACTACTAATGGTAAACTTGAACATCTTTTTAAGCATTGGACTGGAATATGTGGATGCGGTCTTTCAAGTCATAAAGGACAGTGAGTTTTCACAATTTGCCCTCATTGGCATCAAAGCTTTGGCAGTGCTATTCTTTCTGATCAATATCCTAAAGAAATACACGGAGGGGATGGTGAATACCGATGGTAATACATGGGGCCTTACCCCTACGGAACTCGTTAAGAACGTATTGGTCGTGCTGCTGGTCATCTTCTCCGATCAGGCGCTCAACTATTTTGATGCTATCCTGGTTTCTATAGAAACACAGTACAGGGACACGGCACCCGCGCTCCTCCCATTACAATTGCAGGATATGCCAATTGAAGCGGATGTGGGCGCATTGGATGCCGCCAAAAAGGCTATGGCACTGACGTACGAGGCTTTGGTCACCCCGCTTTTTGGTTTCAGGATTTTCGCATTTATAATCAGTTTGATCTTATGGTTGATAGACCTGTTCATCTATCCCCTATTCTTGGCAGAGCGCTATTTTTTATTGGGAATCCTTCAGGCATTTTTTCCTTTGGTCATCAGTTTGGCCGTTTTTGAAAAGTTCCGGAGCATGGCCTATGGTTTCTTTAAACTGTACGCGGGAGTCTATCTTCTGGTACCGGCCTTCTTCCTGGTCAATGTGTTCGTAAACAATCTCTACACAGAAATCAGCGATAATTTCTGGCCAGCCCTTTTTGGGACAGATATGGGCAACCGCATTTTTGCTCCGGTGGTAGAACTCGGTTCCATAGGTTTTATCGTATTTCTAAAATTCAAGCTATACCGCAAAGCTTCCAGTTTCACCCTTAGACTTTTCAGCTCATGAAAATTCCTAACCTATTTAATCAAGCAAAACATCAAATGACCTTCTCCTACAGGAACATCCATTCCCTCTTTCACATCAACCGGCTCATTGTATGGAGTGTGGTGCTCTTCGCCTTTGCCAGCAGTTCCTTCTCCGGATGGATGGTCTATAAGATCCATACCGAAAGTTTGGAGAACGCTTTTGCCATAGACTCCAAAGGGGATGTGTTACCCTTGGTATGGAAAGAGGGCAGTCACTATCTGGAAGTGGAAGCCTTGGCACACTTGGAACGCTTCCACCAATTATTTTACGGTATGGATGCCTCCACCTTTGAGAACCATTTGGAAAAAGCCCTTTGGTGGGGCGATGCCTCTGTGGACAATCTCTATCGGGAAAAGAAAACGGACGGCACTTACAATAGACTGCTACAATTCTCCTTGGTGCAGGAAGTGGTCTTGGTGGAATCTAAGCTTGAAATTGTCGAGGACTCCATTCCTTTTTCCTGCAGGGTGCTTTTTGAAGTGAAACGAGGAGCGATTATAGACAAATATGAACTGATCACCACCGGAACCTTAATTCAAGTGGAGCGACATTTTCCCAATAATCCGCATGGCTTGTTGATTACCGATTTCTTTGAAAAATCATTAAAAAAATTAGAAAATGCAACTCGATAAAAAGAAAATTCTCTTTTCCAGTTTGCTGTTGATCGTATTCATATACTTGGCCAGCTATACATACAACGTAGTTACGGCGGAAGATGAAGCACCACAACTCACACGGCCAGACCTTCCGAAGTGGCAAGAGACCGAAAAGAACTTTGAGAGTAAAAAGGAAGCTTTGGATGCCTTTAAAAAGGAAAACGAAACAACCCCGCCTTCCTTGTACGATGAACACATGGTCGATGACAAAGGCTATTTTAATCCTGATTATATGTTATACGAAAAGCATCGTATTATTGACAGTATCTATCAATCCCAGAATTTTCAACAGCGAAATCCTAAAGTCTATTATTCCAGTTCGAGTGATTCCATAGTCCGAAGTTCTCCGAAAATCGATGAAAAGGATACAATCGAAACCCATCGCAATCCCGATGAAATAGGTTTGGAACACCAAGAATTCTTTGCCGTGAATCCTAAATTCAGACTGGCCAATATACCGACCATTCAAGTAACGGTTTTAGGAGATCAAGTACTCCGAAAAGATAGTCGCATTCAGCTTCAGTTGATTCATGATGTTATTCTTAAGGATAAAACATTCCCTAAACATACCGTGGTGTGGGGCAGCGTTTCTTTTGGTCCGAACCGTGTTTTGGTTACCGTTACCCATATACACCATCAGCCCATTGCTTTTCAGGCAATTGATCAGCAGGACGGAATGTTGGGCATCTATATTGAAAATTCCTTTCGTTCGGAAGTTTCTCGGGAAGTACTGGACGATGCGGTACAGGGTGTGAACATTCCTGGGCTGCCACAAGTCAACGGACTCAAACAGGTGTTCCAACGCCGAAACCGAACTATTAAAGTGACTGTCTTGGACGGCTACGAATTACTCTTAAAAGCTAAAAATCTATAAAACCAAAGCTATGAAAAAAACACTCCCTATTGTTCTCGCCATTTTTGGCATTAGTATCGTAAGCAGTCAAACCCAACCGGCGGATACCTTGTTCGCCAACGAGCATCAAATCGTTTCCCTGTTCTTTGATAGCCCCATAGAAAAGGGTATCGTTGGAGCCGGTCACTTTATCTTTACCTACAATCAAGAAACACCGGAACCCTTGGGGCTCTTACAGGCAAAAAAAGGTGTGGAAAGCAATCTTTTGGTCGTTACGCAAAATGGCAATATCTACTCCCTTGTATTGGCCTACCGTGATAGCCTTGTGGATTTTCATCGTTTTGTGGATTGCTCCAAGAGTTTGGATACCCCTAGCAAACTCTCTACTGACAAAGTGGAAGAAATTCCAAAAGTCAACTTGGATTACGATAAATTGTGCAAACAGCTACTCAGAAATACCGACCAATTCCATCAGATAAAGACCACTGGAGATATCCGATTGAAAATGACCAATAGCATCTATCACAACAAGGAAGTCTATGTGGTCTATGAAATCAAAAACGGTTCTGCCATAGATTATCAGATTGACCAATTGCAGCTACTAAAAGTGCTTGGAAACCCAAAACGGCGGTCTTCCCATCAAGAAACCTCCATTGAACCGTTGCATGCCTTCCGCATGCCAAAAATCGTTGCACAGGGAAACACCATGCGCTTTGTTGTGGTCTATCCCAAGTTTACCTTGGGAGATGACTATACCTTGAAAGTTATCTTACAGGAAAGGGATGGGAGTAGGAATTTTGGGGATATTATTAAATAGCGAATGGTTTACCATTTGGGAATTTTTACCTGACTTTTTCTATATTGACCCAAAATGGAAATATCCTTTTGCCATCGACTTCATAAAAAGGTATCAATTCTCCATCCATTTCGGGAAGTGAAACCAGCCTCATTTCAATACTATCGGTATTTGTTTCATCATTCATTTTCTGGTTGATGATTCCCTTTGTTTCCAAAAACATACGCCCACCTGCCTCAACAGGTTTAATAAACTTGAACCTGAAATTATAAACTCCCTTTTTAATACTCACGTTCCACTTCCCATAGATATCTTCCTGATCCCAAATTCCTCTTTGGCCATCTGCATCGTTCCTGTTCAAAAGTATTGGATTTTCCTTTTCGCTTCCAACCATTATTTTTGGCGGGTTAAGTAAGTTCTCCGAGGTAATCAATTCCTGATAATTAGTATCTAGTTCTTTCTTAAGCCGAAGTGCAACTCCTTTGTTACCGGCTAGGATATTGTATTTTTCGTAAGGATCGTCGACTACATTGAATAGTTGAAAATCCTCAATTTTGGCATCGTAGTCCGTCATGCCTACCAGTTTA
>Ga0208903_1002141_pt1 | contig 10087 bp, 10 predicted proteins | sample AntAceMetag02UKJ_FD_184769 | JGI IMG/M metagenome (GOLD analysis project Ga0208903, IMG submission 184769) | Saline lake microbial communities from Ace Lake, Antarctica - Antarctic Ace Lake Metagenome 02UKJ (SPAdes) (version 2) | ecosystem: Environmental > Aquatic > Non-marine Saline and...
TTTGACAAATTAAAAATATATCATAACAATGAGTTCATAGCTGCTGATGGAAAGATCAACAATAATCCAGAAGATAAAATGGAGATCAGCATCAATGAACTGAACCTGGATTTTCTCAACTCCTTTGGGCTCAAAGAATATGAAGGCATAGCTAACGGGCTAATACACCTGAAAGAGGGCTGGAATAAAAAGGGCATGAAAGGTGCTATATCCATTAGGGACATCTATATCAACCAATTTCTAGTTGGAGAAATTGAAGCCAATGCTTATTATTCTGATGATGCGGTCAATTTATCCATTCAAAACATCCGTGATGGCGCCAAGGTAATTGATCTTTCAGGCGATTTGGGCAATGAGGAACGAGAAATGGCATTAAACGCTCGCTTTTCTGATGCTCGACTTTCTGTTATTGAGCCATTTATAGCAGATTATTTAACGAATATCGATGGAAGGCTCAATGGGAATTTAAAGGTAGGAGGAACCATTACCCGTCCCATTGTAGAGGGCTTAGGTAAGCTGGATGGCGCCACTTTCAGATTCAACTATCTCAACACGACCTATATGGTAGACGGCAACATCATTTTCGAACCTAACGATATTAGTTTCAGGGGTTTGGAATTAAGAGATGTCAACAACAATATTGCAGGTCTAAGAGGAGGAATTACCCATGACAATTTTGATAATTTCATCTTGGATCTTACCGCTGAGATAAACAACTTTCAGGTGATGAATACCAGTGCCTCTGACAATGACCTTTTCTTTGGGACAGCCTTTGTTTTGGTAACGGGTTTTTTAGGTGCGGCAGTCTTTGTCTTCGCCATCGCCTTTTTTGTTGAAACTGCTTTTTTGGCAGCAGCTTTCTTAACCGTTTCGTTTTCGACAGTTTTTTGGGGCGCAATTGGAGTTTTCTTTGCCGGTTTCACGGCTTTCTTAACTATAACGGCCTTTGCTTTTGGAGCGGTTTTTTTTACTGTTGTCGATTTTTTGGAAACAGCTTTTTTTACAATCCCCGCGGCACTGGTAACAGTTTTCTTTTTAGTGGGCGTTACCGCTTTCTTTACTGCTGTTTTTTTGACCTCAGCAGCCGTTTTTATAGCTGCAACGGGTTCGGTCGCTTTTTTAATTACCGTCTTCTTTGCCTGTGCAGCTGTTTTCAGTGCCATCTTTTTTACTATCGGCTCAACGGGATTGATAGCGTTTCCTAAAAAAGACCCCCAAGAAGTGTTGTTCTTTTTTGGTTTGTGCGCTTTGGCTTTTTCAATGGCCAATTTGGCGGAATGTTCCACGATCCAATCAAAATTTGCCTGTCCAACAGAATTGATATCCGCATCCGGGGCAGGGTTACAAAAATCGATAGCATAAGGGATACCGTTACGAATAGCGAACTCTACCGTATTAAAATCATAGCCCAAAGCTTTGTTTAACCTTAAGGTATAATCGGTAATGGTCTTCATCAATTTTGTATGCTCCGCCCCCGTGGTCTTAGGTTCTGTAGCATATCGCGCATGAAACTCGTTTCGTGGCTCATAGGGCATAATATGCACGTATTTTTGACCTAAACAGTACACTCTGTAATAGTCGTCAAACACTATTTCTTCCTGCAATAACATAACCAATTGCCCAGTTTCTTCTAAACATTCGAACAAGCTATTAGCACTTTCCACTTTGTACACGTTTTTCCATCCGCCGCCATCATGCGGTTTCATGTACGCCGGGAAACCAATGTAGTTGAACATATATTCCCAATCCAAAGGTGCTTTCAGGTTTCTAAATGATGTTTCTGTAGTATCCTCCGGCCGTTCCTTGGAGGGTAAAAGCACAGTTTTTGGAACGGGAACACCCAACTCCATCGCCAAACAGTTATTGAAGAACTTTTCATCCGCACTCCACCAAAAAGGATTGTTGATCACGGCAGTTCCCATAAGGGAAGCGTTTTTAAGATACGCACGATAAAATGGCACACTCTGTGAAATACGGTCAAAAATTACATGATAGCCATAATCTATGCCTTGTTGTAATTTATCGATCTGTACGGCTTCCGCAACAATTTCGCCTTTGCCCAGTTCGTTTACCTTGTCTATAAATGCCCATGGGAAGGTGTCTTCCATCCCAAACAAAATACCTACTTTTTTTACCATAATAAATTAAATTTTCATCATTCCCGCAACGGCGGGAATCTCTATTTTATGTTATGAATATTGATTGTACTTTACCACTAATTAATGTGAAAATTATCTCTTAGCTGTAGTCACGATACCATTACCTAAAAGTATTTCCCCAAATATTCTGGAAACATCATTTTCCACAAAGGCCAATCGTGATCCTGCCATTTTTTCTCGTCGTACCAATGCGAAATTCCTTTGCTGTTTAGAATCCCGGACATGTGTTTGTTCTTATCCAAACAGATATCCCAATCAGAAGTGCCTAAAACAATCTGCATGTGATTGTATTTCCAACTTTCCTCATTTTGCATGTACTCATCCGGACAATTGAAATAAATACGCATGTCCTCTGAAAGTGCCGTCATATTTCTGATGTTAAAGGCCGCGCTCATGGCAATTAAATGAGAAACCAAATCCGGAAAGCGAAACGCTACGTTAGCGGCATGAAAACCCCCAAAACTAACGCCCGCAACTCCTATTCTATGTGTATTGCATCCTTTCTGAATATAAGGTATGAATTCATCCCTTAAAAAATGCATGTACAGTTCATAATTATGAATTTTGGTTTGGGAATCCATGTGGTCATCATAAAAAGACAACATATCTATGGTCTCCACGTTATACAGCTTAACCCGACCTTCCTCCACTAAATGCATTACGGAAGCATTCAATCCAAAATCGGAGTTTTGTGTGTATTGTCCGCCAGAGGATGGGAACATTAAGATAGGATTTCCCCAATGTCCAATGACCTCTACCATAATATTGCGGCCTAGCGTATTGGAGTAATAAGGAATGTGTTCCGTTTTTGCCATATTTAAAATTTATCCAAAGAGATTAAATATCAACTATTTAGGGCGCGCAAAAGTAATTTAATTTTTCACATAACAAATTTAATTTTTCACTTATCGTTATACTTGCACTCGCTTACCGTAAGATATGAAATTTCAAATAGATTTTATTACTGCAAAAGGTCATTTCTATTCAAGAAATTTGAATAGGAACGTGGTGTTCCGCTTTGTGGCGCCAGGAAACTACAGAAAAAGTGACACGCCCTTCCCCGTTCTCTTAATAAACGATGGTCAGGATTACCAAGCCATGAACCTTGAAAACAGCTTGACCCACGCCTTTTCGGATACCGATTTAACACCTTTTTGTTATGTTGGCATCGAATGTAATGATAACCGACTAAACGAATACGGAACGGCTGGTGTTCCGGATTTTAAGAACAGGGGCAACAAGGCAGCCGCCTATTCCAAGTTTATCATAGAAGAATTTATTCCTTTTTTGAAGACGGAATTTAAATTGTCCAAAAATCCTAAGGATTGGGTGTACTGCGGAATGTCTTTAGGCGGGTTGTCCGCTTTTGATATCATGTATAAGCATCCTTCGCACTTTACCAAGGTCGGGGTATTCAGCGGTTCTTTTTGGTGGCGAAAAAAGCCCTACGTAAAAGGCGATAAACCAGACCGAAGTCGCATCGTTTTAGACATCATCAAAAACAGGGATTACGTTGCCAGACAAAAATTTTGGTTTGAATGTGGCACAGCCGATGAAACAGCAGACCGAAACCATAACGGTGTTATTGATGCTATCGATGACACCATGGACGTTATAAAAGAATTACAAAAGAAAGGCTACTCCTATCCAGGGGAGATTACCTATCTAGAAATCGATGGTGGAAAGCACGATTTACCGACTTGGGGGAAAGCATTTCCTGATTTTTTAAAATGGGCGTTTTCGGCTAATAAACAATAGAAAAGTTATTCTGCGAAGCTATAGGTTTCCAACAGCTCCAAACTAGTATATTCCAAAGCTTTTTCATGGGTTGACTCTAAAACAATTTTAGGTGCTTTTTCCGCTTTCGCTGCCTCTAGCCAGCGCATAATGCATAGGCACCATTTGTCCCCTGCAACCAAGCCGGGAAAAGACCATTGTGGAATAGGCGTAGACAGGTCGTTTCCCCTAGATTTTGTGTATTCCAAAAATTCATCGGTAATTACGGCGCAGACCACGTGGGTACCATAATCCTCTTTGCCTGTTTTACAAAAACCATCCCTATAAAATCCTGTTTTGGGCTCAAAACAACAGGGCTGCAATGCTGTTCCTAGTACGTTTTTTACTTCTCTTTCCATTCGTTATAAAACTCTACCACTTCAAAGATATAATTCAGTTCCTTGTTTTGAATCTTTTCTGCCAATGGTGGGCAATTGGCAAAAAACTGACTTAGCCTTTTTCGCTTCAGTCCAAATATACCTTGAGTTCCTCTAACCAAGGTGCTACTATTCTCTTTTTTTAGGTAATCGATATCCAATATCATTTCCTCCCCCTGTTGCTGAAGTTCATAAACATAATGGGAAACAGCACCTTCGGATATCACACGAAGAAACTCATATTTCCCGTCCAAAAACATGGTTTTGTATACGATATCGCCCTTTTTGTAAGACTGGATTTGTTTGGTGGAAAATCGCTTTTTTAAACGGTTACCCTTAAGTTTTACCTTATCATGTATTCCGCCAAATGGCCCTAATTTACGGTCGCTTACGAGTCCAAACAGGGTGTCGTTTTTAGTTGTAACCACGTAACCATCTTGGTAATCTTCCTGACCGTACACAAAAGTTGTCCCATTAAAAATCAGTAAAAAAAGAACTAGAAGAAATTTAAGTTGAACTGGATGTTTCACAATCATACCTTTATAAAAATCTTTTTCTGGTAAAAGAAATATGCCAAAAGGCAATAGAAAAGTACCACCGTCAAGGCATACAGTAAGGAGGAGAACTGCATAGAGATTATATCATGGACAAAGATATTTTGGAAAAGCCATCCGTGTAGGGAGGTGTCACCAATTTTTATCTGACCCATGATCTTGGCAATAAAGCTGGATAGAAAATACACAACGATTGCGTTGGCACCGGCATATCTGAATATACTCCCAAAGGCTATTTTTTTTACATCCGTGATGTAGTAGATTAAAGCCAATATCAGATTTGCCCATCCGGCGGTGACCAGAACAAAACTACTTGTCCATAATGCTTTGTTAATTGGGAAAGCCAAGTCCCAGAGATGTCCTATAATCAAAAAACTACCCCCTAATCCCACTAAAATAGTTGTCTTTTTAGCTTGTTTGGAAGTCAAAATCAACCCTGTAAAAACCCCTAATAAAGCACTGGCAATGGATGGAACCGTACTCAAAAGTCCTTCCGGGTCGTAATCTGCCTTATAGCTGTGTGTTCCAAACACCTGTACATCCAACCAGTTTGCTAAATTATTCGGTGCCCTATCTAGCGTAGAAGCCATACCTGTCACAGGCACTAAGACCATCAACAGCCAATACCCCACAAGCAGGGCTATCGTTATTCCTAAAAGTGTCCTCCCCTTAAAATTGACAAATAAAATTGCAGTGAAAAAGAATACCACACCAATACGTTGCAATACGCCCGGAAAACGGATGTCTGCAAAGTCTTTAAAGAAAGGGAAACTTATGGTAAAAGCCCCTAAGAAAAGCCCTAGCCCTATGAGTTTTAAACTCCGTACCGTAATTTTTTTGTAAGTACTGGAATCTATCTTTTTGTTTTGATAGGAGAAGGCTATAGAGGTTCCTACGATGAACAAGAAGAAGGGAAATACCAAATCTGTTGGGGTATATCCGTGCCACGGTGCATGCAATAAAGGCGCATATACACTAGACCAAGTTCCAGGCGTGTTTACCAATATCATAAGGATGATGGTCATACCCCTGAAAATATCTACAGAGAGGATTCTATCTTTCATAGATTACAATAAATTATCCTTTAATCTCTTCCACGCTTTGATAAGCAAAAATGCCGCTACTATGGAAACACCCGTTAATACCAAAGCGGAGGTTGTTTTTCCATAAATCCAATGTCCAGTAGCGAACATGATGGAATAGATCAATACCACACCCAATAACATTGCCGTAATTCCGGCCGGAACGCTCCATTTTTCTTTTGTATTAACGATTTCTACGTTATCTTCTTTAGCTTTCCCTACCACTTTCGCCCATCCTGGTCCTCCCGGTTGAATCCTTCTGTAAAAGCTCCGCAAGGTTTCATCGGATTCTGGTTTGGTCATCACGGTTACCACCATCCAAATGGTGGTGGTCACAATTACAATAAAGGGATAATTGGCCCAATCTGGGAATACTCCAGTGGCAGGATCAAAAAGGATATCTCCTAAACTCGTCTTTGCCAAAGTAATAACCAGAATACCGGAAGCAAACATGGCCGTAATCTCACTCCATGCGTTAATACGCCACCAGAACCAACGCAGTATAAATACAAGACCTGTACCCGCGCCAAATTGTATCAAGAGGTCAAATACCTCAAAGGCGTTTTGTAAGGTCAAGGCGAACAATGCGCTAAGTACCATGAGCACCACCGTTGAAATTCTACCAACGGCCACCATTTGCTTTTCGGTTGCATCCGGATTTATCTGTCGTTTATAAAAATCAAAAACGATGTACGAGGAACCCCAGTTCAATTGGGTAGAAATGGTACTCATATACGCCGCTATCAAAGAAGCGAGTACTACACCTAGAAGTCCGCTTGGTAACTTGGTCAACATGGCGGAATAGGCAAGGTCATGTCCCAACTTACTTTCCTCAATATTCGGGAAAGCCGCAGCGATACTTGCAATATCCGGATACACTACCAAAGATGCCAAGGCAACCAAGATCCATGGCCAAGGTCTTAGGGCATAATGCATAATATTGAAAAAGAAGGTCGCGCCTATGGCATGGTTTTCATCTTTGGCGGCCAACATACGCTGAGCAATATAACCGCCACCGCCCGGCTCCGCGCCAGGATACCAAGAACTCCACCACTGCACCGCCAAGGGTATTATCAATAGGGTTATGAGCGCTTTTCTGTCGCTAAAATCAGGAAGGATAGAAAGTTTTTCGGTTACGTTTTCATTGGCCATAAGGGCAGTAATTCCGCCTACTTCTGGAATATTAACCAAGTAATATGCAGCACCTATGGCACCGGACATGGCTACAAAGAACAAAAGAAAATCGGTATATACTACGCCTTTAAATCCGCCCAAAGCACTAAAGGTAACCGTAATCAATCCGGCTCCTATAACAGTTTGCCATGGTTCTAGGCCCAACATAATACCGCCAATCTTTATAGCCGCCAAAGTAACGGAGGCCATGGTAATGATATTGAAAAGGCCTCCCAGATAAATGGCCCGGAACTTTCTAAGAAAACTGGCAGGTTTTCCACCGTAACGCATCTCATAAAATTCTAGGTCGGTGTTTACATTAGATTTACGCCATAGCTTGGCGTACACAAAAACGGTAAGCATACCCGTGAGCAGAAAACACCACCAAACCCAGTTTCCGGATACCCCCGTGGTACGCACAATATCGGTAACCAAATTGGGTGTGTCCGTTGAAAATGTTGTGGCGACCATGGAAAGTCCCAAAAGCCACCAAGGCATAGTTCTGCCGGAAAGAAAAAATTCGGTAGAATTTTTACCCGATTTTTTGGATACATAAATTCCTATCCCTAAGATGATAGCGAAGAAAACGATTATAAAACTATAATCCAGCGTGCTTAATTCCATGGTTCGGTAGTTGGTCAACGTCTAAAGATAAAATAATTTGGGATACTTTTGCGCTTTGTTCGCCCAACAACTTTTGGACTCACACTAACGACCATGGAAATTTCCTTAACTTCTTGGATTCTGGCTACTGCGGCCGCTTTTGTGATCGGACTTTCCAAAGCGGGTATTAAAGGAATTGCAGTGATCAACGTTACCTTTATGGCCCTGGCTTTTGGAGCAAAGGAATCTACGGGAATGGTGGTGCCATTGCTTGTCCTTGCAGATATTTTTGCCGTAATCTACTACAACCGACATACCCAGTGGAACTATGTTTTTAAGGTATTGCCATGGATGATATTTGGCGTGCTCATAGGAGTTGTAGTAGGCAAGGATCTTCCAGAATCTTTATTTAAAATAGGGATGTCCATAATTATCCTCATTACCGTTTTTATGATGTACTGGTGGGACAGGAGAAAGATACAAACAGTACCAAGGCATTGGGCATTTGCAAGCTCTATCGGCATTGTTGCGGGTATTACGACCATGGTAGGTAACTTGGCCGGAGCGTTTTCCAATATCTATTTTTTAGCGATGCGACTGCCAAAAAATCATTTTATCGGTACCGCTGCATGGTTGTTTTTAATCGTCAATAGTATAAAGCTTCCTTTTCACATTTTTGTATGGGGAACCATCACGGAAGAAACATTGCTCCTTAATGTTAAGCTTCTGCCCGGTATTTTGCTTGGTTTTTTAATAGGGATAAAAATCATCAAGCTCATCAAAGAAGCTTTTTTCAGAAAAATGATACTGGTCCTTACGGCATTGGGTGCTATTCTTATTTTGTTTCAATAACACCCCTATGGACTATAGTGTGCTAGGCTTGCGATGGCAGTAAAATTTATCCGTACTCCCACGTATTCAAGTTGGCAGTTGAAATAAGCGGCAACAGGTGTTAGTTATTATTGTTCTGCCCACTACTACGAAAAACGGACTACCCTCAAAGGGTTTTAGAACCTAAAAAGCAGATGCGCCAATCCCTATATCTTTCCTTAGCAGCGTATTGACTTTATTTTACATCACTAAAAGGGCAGCCTTAAAAAGAACTTATTTTTCTTAATTATTTGTTAATTAGCTTTTTTATGATTATCTTCCATGGACAAAAACAACTCCTTGAAAGCCATGAGAACTAACGAGAACGCATTGACTCTTGAGATTATATCTGACATTTTGGTGGTTTTGGGATGTCTTACAGTCTTGTTTTTATATTTGGAATATTCCCGAGAAATAAGTGAACAGTTAAATCTAATCATTTCAAGTTTTTTAGAAGACCTGAACAGTAGCACAATCAACTAGAATTCTTTGGTTTAGATTTTTGCTGAGCCGCTAATAATCCATGTAAATTTCATGCCTGGGGGTTTAGTCTTTTTTTACCAGTATTTTCACACTCTTCTCCAAATCCTCTACCTCACAAAAGGTATAAATATCCCCTTTGTCGTTGGCGTTGATAATTATAAAGCTTACGGTAACACCGCAGTCGTAAGAGGCCTTTAGAATTTGAAAAAACCCGTGGTCGGCCTTGTGACATTTAGAGTAGCTGCCAAAATGCTCTAACCAGACCGGTTTGTTTGTATAGGCGTCAACCTTGTCCGTTACAAGCATGATTTTCAAAGACTTATTTGATATTCCATTCGTGTCGTTTTCACCAATAGTATCTACATCCATCTGTAAAATGCAGGATATAGCGGTTGCTTCAGAACCCCACTTCTGAATTTTTAGCAATAATTTATCGGTTGCGGTGTCTAACAATTTAAGGTATTTCTGCCGGAGGAAGCACTATTAAAACACTAATCCAAACCAAAAATAGAGTACTGCTAAATAGGTATGGGTTATAATTACTGCATTTGTAACAAAATTATCAGTTACTGAAAGTACTTTTACCTTTAATGCTTTATGTGGAAATGCACTATGCTATTTTAGGTTGATGGCATACTCCTAATTGTTTTCAATACTATTTTATAGGCTGTTTAATCCTTATTTTTTACTGTCACACAAGAATTAGCGATCCATGTTTTAGATCAATCTTCAATCTCACAAAACATATTACTTAAAATCACGTTTTATCTTGTGCAAGAAGAACTAAGTTTAAATAAACAATGGGGTTTTACTCGCACAAAATTAACTCGGAAAATGAATAGATCTCTTGTATTTGGCATGCTTGCTTTTTTATGGGCGGCACTAGGCTTTTCACAAGATTGGCAGACCAATTTTGAAGATGCCAAGCATTTGGCAAAAAATGAACATAAACCCATTATCCTTGTTTTTCAAGGTTCTGACTGGTGTGCGCCTTGTATAAAACTAGGTCG
>Ga0208903_1002161_pt1 | contig 10022 bp, 10 predicted proteins | sample AntAceMetag02UKJ_FD_184769 | JGI IMG/M metagenome (GOLD analysis project Ga0208903, IMG submission 184769) | Saline lake microbial communities from Ace Lake, Antarctica - Antarctic Ace Lake Metagenome 02UKJ (SPAdes) (version 2) | ecosystem: Environmental > Aquatic > Non-marine Saline and...
GTTAGTTTAATGGTTTTCCCGGTATTCATCCTTATGAGTTTCCTGAGAGTATCTAAATCCGCGTCAGGGTCGCACGCGTCTATCATATATATTAGACTAACAAAAAAGTATTTTGAATATCCTATATATTTTATACAAGGGAGGTCATCTGTTTGAATTGTGGTAAGGTGATACGTCGGGCATTAAGCCGTTGGAGAAGTTGTCTATCTTTTAGTGTTATTGTGCGTTTAAGAGACTTTAGGTGTTCACGCGCTTTGACTCGTGTATTACGCATTTTGGATATTTGTACACTCTTGATTACTCTCTGATTATTTAGAGTTTTTACAGCCTGAATAGAAGCTTTCGCCTTTGATGCATTAAGTTTATTCTTTTGTATCTGTTTCAAAATACCGGACGCCTGTCGCTTTATTACGTTTATATTACCAGACATGCGCAATAATTTTGTTTTTTCAGAGTTTGGAAGATTCAATGTGTTAATGTATAACTTTACCTGAGTTCTTCTTTGTACATCTACAGTTTCCTTATCATTTTTTACCTTTAGGGTTTGTTGAATCATTCGTTTGATCGCGTTGATATTTGTGTTACCCTGTACTCCCCGTAAAAAACCTCTTCTCTGACTGAGGTTCACTTTCATATCGTTCATGTATCGAGAAAGTTCTGTCTTCTTTTTACTTATCTTAGAAGCATCTGCTCTCACCTTCATTTGATTAGCTTTTTCTCGAATATACTTCATCCCATCTTGAGTGGTTGTAGTGTTGACTTGGTTGAGAAGGTTCTTGGCATTGTTTCCGAGATTTTTAGAAGCGATATATTGTCTGAGTTGAGTTTGTAACACATTTTCAGATCTTTGTTGTGTATCCAAATTTCGAGCTTTTTTTATCACGACATTGACATTGTTCATGTTAGCTAAAATTATTTTTCGGTTATTTTCCGATAGAGACATTGGTTTGAGAGCATTAGTTAATTTCTCACGGTCCCGCTTTTTACGCACACGAATCGCTTCACTCTTGGCTTTTGGAAGTTTAAAATCTGGTACTCTTTCGAAACTGTTTAGAATTTGTTTAGAATTTGTGTTTGATAATTTAAGTGTCTTAAGTAGGGCATTCAGGTTAGATTTCTCTTTATTTTTTAACTCCTTCTTGCGCGTCGAACTCAGTTGTTTAGCAGTGGTTTCGTATAACATGACACTGTTAGGTTTCTTATCATACATTGTGAGAATTGATTTATTGTCTGTATCAGATAGATCGATTCCATCCAATGTCTTTACCAATTTCAGTCTATTTTCAGCAGTCTTTTCATTTATGCGCATCTTTTTTACTTGCATGGCTTTCACCCTTATTTTTTGAACATTTTTCACTTTGTCAAAATCAGAAAGTAAATCATTCATATCTTTCTGTGTTAATTTGACTTCATTTTTCAAGAAAACTTGTAAAAGATTCTTATCAGCTTTATGTTTGTTTTCTCTCATCTTCTCCTGAATTTCCATAACCTTCTTCATAGATGTTTTGAGTTGTATATCTGTCGTGACAAATTCTTGAAGAATTTCATTTTGATTCTGTGGGGTAAGACCCAAGAGTGATATTTTCAATTGTTGCATCTCCTGAAACCTCTTAGATCCATACGCCTTCTTAATATTTATCATGATCGCATTGATCTGTTGTGGGTTACGAATCATTGATAGGTTCAACTTTATGGTCATACCAGAATTCAAAATGAGATCAGAAAGTTTCTTCTTCATCTTGGTAATGAAATCTTGATTGATTTTTTTATTGATCTTAGATACGTTGACCAGATTTCCGATTTCCTCTATATCTTCTAAAATCGCGGCGTTTCTCGTTTTACTTTTGAGACGGGTCTTTTGATTTTTCAATTGTTTGATTTCATTGGCTTTTTGTGCATATTCGTTATATTTTTCGGGTACAGCATCAAACTTTTCAAAGATTTTTACGATTTCAGGTTGATCCATAGTGAAACCGAGCTTATCGACAATGTATCGTCGCAGTTTAAATCGAAGCTCCCTCTTACGACGATTGTGATACTTTTCAGCTTCTGAATTATTCTTTGATAACAGATACATCTTTTCACGATTGGTCAGAATCTTGAATGTATTGAGATACTTCAGTCGTTCTTGGCGCTTCTTCAATTGTTCTCGATTTAATTTAGACTTTGTGAGTGTATTGACTTCTTTTTTGAGGTTTATCATTTTTTTACTTCTCGTTTCATTTGTGTTTTCATTTTCATTTACGTTTAACTTGTGTAACAGTGTCTGTTTATTGTAATTGTTTAGTTGATGTTTGTTGATGTATTCCATTAGATCACGACGAATGCTGTTCGTTTTTTCATCTTGGGTATTGAGTGCTGTTTTGATAGCTGTATTCACGGCAGTGTTAAAGTTCACTAGGTCACTGTTAAAGTTTGATTTAATTTTAATATTGTCTTCGGGATCAAGTGGTAATTCGTCTACAAAGTTTAAGAATTCATCATTACTTTCCACCCAATTACCATGATTCCTGAAGTTTTCAATTTTCGTAGCCTCCTTTTTTAGAGTGTTCATGTTGATATACGTTGTCGCAAACTTTTTCATCACTCGATCGATATTTTGTGGTTTGATTTCAAGTTCTTTTAGAAATTCGGATATTTTATCAGCATTACTACGTCTCAAGTCATTGAGAATACGTGTCATAAACATACGAGCATCTTTCAATACAATGTTAGCGTTTTCATCAGTCAAGAGACGCCTTATGAATAACTGTTGATCCTGGTTAGACATACCCAATGACCGAATGGCGTACACATCAGCAGTTATGGCGGCTCGTTTTTTTTGTGTCGCATATCGATGAATATTCGTTTTAAGTACTCCAAGGTTAGCACCTGCATCAAAAAAAATCAAAAATCTCGTTCTTTCCTCTACAGACAATGTCTTACTGTATTTATTCAAGAATACTTCCATGTTTGCCTTCTCGAGACGCTTTCTACGATCAAACTGGTTTTTGATCTGTTTTTGTTTTACGTTGTAAGCATTTCCAATCTTTGATTTCAAAATCTTCACATTCTTATTTGTTTGTGTATTTGTTATGGGTACGTTCACACCCAAACGTTTAGACATTTGATCAAGTAGAACCTTACTTTGAAACTTTACGACATTATTCACCTTTTTGAGAGTATTGAAATTCTTAGTAGCGGATATAGGTGTCATCGCATTTAGACCACTTTCAATTGCTAGATTAGAAAGTGTTTTTTTAGCAGTCGCGAGTTTAATTGTGTAAGCTTTATTGACTTCACTACTGAGTTTCAATGCGTTGTTTTTTGTATTGCTATTTTTCAATCTTTCAGAAAAGTTGTTATTCAATGAAGCTTCAAGTATCTTACGGTTTACTACCGTCTTAATTTCTTTTAAAGTTTTCTTCTTCATGACGACATCATCAACTTTCTTTTTGATTGAATTAAGGGAAGTGTTTGAAGTTTGAAAGTTTTGAATGAAAGGCGTTGGACTAATATTGAAACGCGTGGCATACCGCTTCAATTCATTTAATTCATTTTGATTCTTCTTTGACTTTTCATTCTTTATCACACTATTCAACTCTGACTGCAATTTTGGTATGTTAACTTTTTTCAATTTGAGACGATTAGTAAAAAGTTTCTTTTTGTTTACAGGAATCTTGACACTCTGAACTTCGAACGACAACACTTGTTTACGTTTAGTGAGTTTATCGTTTTCAGCTTTTTGTTTGGCAACCTTCATTTCCGTTCGAGTCTGTTCGATGAGTTTTTTCATAGGCACGAGCTGATTCACAGTTCTTATAGACGTGATTCTACTCGTAAAGTCCCCGACATCTGACGCATTTTTCAAGAGGTTTAACTTGACCGCCTCTCGAATGGTGACTTGTACAACATTCGCATATTTTAGTGTTTGTATATTCTCAATATCCCCAGCAAACTGTGAATACATACCAAGATTTTTCACCAGTGAAATTAAGTTTAGTTTACGAGTTGCAATTTGAGTATTTTGCTTGTTTTGTCCCTTGTTTTCTATATTCTTTTTTAACGCCAAAATATGACTTTTTGTTTTTGCGTTTCTAACCTGCTTTAAAAACTGACCGTCAACACCGAGAGTGCCAATACGTTTTAATAATTTTCTTTTCTCTTTCTCAACTATTTCGATATCACGTTGCTGTTTCAATTTTTTACCTTCTTCTATGAGCTGTGTGATCACCTGTTTATCTGGTTGAAAACGAGACAAAATACCATTTTTATCACCGTCGTTAAGTCCTATACGATTCAAAGCATTTTTAAGAAACTTGCGTTCGTTGGATACTGATTCCAACTGTCGGTTCCCCTGCAAGTCGTACGCTTCTTTAGTTAACACACGTATATCCTCACCACGATCTAGTCGATGAATGAGGCCGTCGATATCATTATTGTTTAGATTCAACTTCTTGATCGTTTCGAAAAAACTGACTTTAAACCGACCCGTCTGCTGTGTATCCCTCTTTTTCCTGATCGATTCAGCCTCTTGTATCAATTTTGATACATCACTCTCAGGGGTAATCGTTGAAACAACCCTAGTATAGATGTCCTTGGGTAGTGGTGACATCCGACTTTTAAACTCTTGAATCTTTTCTTGGATTTTTAAATCACGGCGTCGTGCATTCATCGCTTGAGCTTTTCGTAAAAGTATATTGAGATTTATACCTTTCATTTCGGACCTTTGCTGATAAGAAGCTAGATCGGTTCTTGTCAGGGAAGGGAGTGTGGTCAGCCTCACACTAAATGTATCCACATCCATTTACATTAGGCTGACAAAAAAGTATATCCTCTGTTAAATAATTGAATTTTTTCTTCATAACTCATGTTGAAATTAAAAACATCTGTATCTTCGACATTGATTTCGAGTATTTCTATTGGTGTATCGTAGGTGACCCGATTAGAAAGTGCTGAACGCACAAGGGTTTCAACGAATTGTTTTGGTGTTTGAATATCGTCTTGATACATTCGATTCATCTTAATTTTAATACACGTAACTTCGTGCGGTTTTTTATCAAAGAATGGTGTTAATGGATATTCCTCTTTCATACCTCCATCGACATAGGTTTGACCTTCGTACTTCCCACACGCAAATATGAAAGGTACCGCCATACTCATACATACGGCATCTATGACCTTCATATCTGGGTGTGTATCCTTAGAAAAATACACCGTTTCAGAGGTATTCATACAAAACGCTGAAATGTAAATCTTCATATCAAGTTCCCTGAAGGTGGGATCACAACCACATATTTCCACAAATTTTTTACGAATAGGAGCCATATCAACAAATCCAAATTTGTTAAAAAAGGAGCCCAAGCGTATCTTAACAAAATTGGGGACATTCAAATTCAACGAAGTTTCGAGAATTTCATCAACAGACATTCCAACCCCCAAGAATAGTGCCAAAATTGATCCAGCAGAAGACCCTGAAATTTCTTTCACATCGACAAGTTCAGACTCTCGAGCTTTTAGGGTACCTATCATGGAATATATACCCATAGACGCTGGCCCTAACACGAGGTATTTCATCTTCCTACTTAATAGAATTGAGGAAATTGACGACGCAAAAGCGCGAAAACCACGGCGAATACAATCGCGTGTGTCAGAGACGCTTCGAGACTGGTCTGACCTGATCGCATCACGCCACCCGAACCTGGGGGGAGAGTGAGGAGAAGACCAGGGCTCAACGCGAGGAAGAGCACGGTGGTTACGACAAGGTCGGTTCTGGTGAGCACGAGACCCATAGCCTTGGCGATGAGGCTGTACACGAGGAAAAACACGAGGGCGTGGAAGAAGATCGCAGACTGGTTTGTTTTGCGGTTCATGAAAGTTACCTTTGACCCATTGGTGGTCAGAAGAACACCTGGGCTGAGCGCCAAAAAAAGGGCGGCGGGGATAGCGACTTTCTGGGAAGTGATATCGGGGAGCATTTAATATAGACACATATATTTTTTAGAAAAGTCGACAAAATGGTTGAAAGTAGCACCGCGCATCATTTCTCCCTGGAGTCTATTATCAATAATGATTATTCGTAGTCTTTTCCAGATGTAATCAAGGAGTTCTTCATTTTCGGAGTGGATATCTAGAACATCCACAGAATCGTGCTCGTTGTAACAAAACTCCACAAAATCACAAAATTCTCCCATATGTTCGACGCGGGCGTCATCCATCAGTGTCCTGATAGTATTCCATATATGCCATAGCTCTTCTGAGTATTCGACTTCCCAGTCTTCGATATTCAGAGGAACGTTATCATCAATTTCTTCATCATCACTCACACCGACATCAAAGCCGGTGTTCGCTTCGTATACGTATTGGCTCCAGACCATTAGTTACTTACTTCTTTTTCGGGTTTATCCTTTATACCAGTTAGGGATAGTGAAGTGGATTCTTTCGTTTTAAGTCCATCTTTAATTGCATTTAGGGCTCCTTCTACCTTAGTTTCGTCTCCACCAAAAAATGTCATTAGACCTTCCTTGATAGAATCCTTACTCATACCAACCCTCCTGACAGATTTACGAATGCTAATTTTACCCTTCCTGAGGTTGATGGTGTCAATACCCTGATCCATCATATGCTTTTTTACATTTTCCTTCAAGCGCTTCTCCTCTTGAGTGAGGACCTTGATATCGGATTTCGCCTCGGCTAATTGTTTGCTGAGCTCTACGAGTTTAGATACACTCCCGGAGAGGTCAGGTGAAACAGAAGTCATTTATATTACTATTCATCTATTCTTTAAGCGCAGAGACCGCGCTGCATCAAATCTGGAACGATGGTGGAGTTGTTCCACACGAAAGGTTCCTTGGGGTTGGGGGGATCCTTACGGATCTGCTGGTTAGCGTTGCGGAGGGCACCACCGACAGTCTCGGGGAAGCCAACCTGGGCACGAGGCTCCAAGAAGTTCTGTCCCTTGAGGATATCGTCTGGGGCAAACTGACCGAAGTCTTCCTCGGAGGCAACCTCACGGGGGAGGAGCGACGAGGCGAGACCGGTGCCACGCTTCATACCACCGCACACAGTGTCGGCTGGCGCACCTGAGGGACCAGCAGCGGGACCAGTGGCGGGACCGGGACCGAAAGCAGCGTACTCATGCTCGCTGATGGAGTAATTCGACTTGGAGTTCATGGTGAAAAGGAGGAAAACAAGGGCAGCTACGGCGACCAACATAAGAATGTTCTGGTTACGGCCCTTCATCATCTTTTATATAATAATAACAATTTTTTTATTCTTCATCCTCAACAAAAGCATATCCGTCTGGATAAGTGTCGACAATTGGATCATCATGGACCTTCACCTGGACGACATTCCAAGTTGGGCCGAAAGCCTTCTTGGCGAACCAGATTCCAGCAAATTCGAGAATGACATCACAATTCTTTTCGGGCTGGACAGCCTCAAAATCGATGACCTCCTGATGCGTATTGAACACCTTGGTCGCTTCGATGCGGTCACAAGTCATAGAGCCAGCATTGATGGTAGAGGTGTAGGCACCCCTAATGACACCATCTGAAACCTTCTTACCAAACCAAGACTCACAATTCTCGAGAGCAGCTTCGAGGTTCTGAGTGTCGACACCATCAATCTTATCGATGTTCGCATCTGAACCGAGATGCATGATGATCTCTCCTGATACATCGGTAATCTTCACCTTATTGAGTTGAACCAGGGATTTACGCTTATCATCATTGAGGACCTTGACAAAGTAGAGACCGTCTTCACCTTTAGTGGGGGCGTTGTAGATCATTTATGTATACTGATGGTTTCATTTCTTTAAACCAACAAAAGGTATGGCTGCAGCTTTATTAAGTAATTCTTTTGGTACCCATTGGTTTCGCCTGGGATTATACCCATATAGGGTTTTAGTGATGTTCATATTCTTGGGGAGTGCGAGAGCCTTATTCGTTCTGAGTGGGTACTCATTTTTCACATATGAATTGTTTTTCACATTCTTCCATTTGAGATTGTTAAGATTGAAACGCTTGTTCCCTGATGATTTGGTGTACCCATTGATATTCGTATTCTTCACGACAGGTTTGAGACCGTGTACGAGTTGTTTAGAGAGTTTATCTTGTACTGGTTTTGTCGTGAATTTCTTGTATTTATAGGGATCAACCTTCTTTGCTCGATTCATAGGAACTTTAGCATCTTTCTTCACCACTGGGGCTCGCTTGACGATTTTTCCTCTAACACTCTTGAACACATCATCGATTGAATTCGTGGACTTGATACGCTTATCGAAGAGTCGCGCCAATTTGATGAGGCGTTGACGATCCTTTTCCTTTTTTTCTGGTCTAAGTTTCAGTTTATGCATCAGATAAATGTCTTCGATAAGAAACTCTTTACTCGCGATGTACACTCGATTGTCTGTAACGAGTTTTCCAGTGTTCAGGTTACGATAGGTGATACCACGCCGTCTCGATAAGACCACTTCGTATCCAAACTCTTTTGGGCGCATGAATGGGATATCGAGAATACCACCCATGGTAAAGTCTTGAATACGCCCAGTTTCGGGTGAGAAGAAACGAATATTGAGGTCGAGGGCAAAGAGTTCGACATCAATGAAAACATCACTCTTACCAGGTTTGTTATCATTCCTAGTCTTCTTCTTCTTGATGAGTGTATACCGTCTCGTGACAAACGGTCCAGAATTCTTGAAACTGATTCCCAAGAACTTGAATAGTTTCGGATCCTTCTTTTTCATCGACATAATTCGGTTCTTGATTTTTATGTTCAAGTGTTGTGCAATTTCCCCCAACTTATTCCATAGCATAAGTTTGGTTGCTTGAAGTTTCCCAAAATATACAGGGTTTACGGGGAGACGTGGAACAAACTTGGCATCTATATCACTCGTGATAATACGATCATCGAAGTCTGTATACAAATTGAACGCTTCACCACCACTGATGATCACATCACCCATAGACTTCATATATTCACCGATTTCACCTACAGTGTTTATGATGATGTCACGAATAGAATCGGTCACAAAGACATACATCATCTTGTCAAAGTTCTTAGTTTTGTGAGCACTTTGGGCGCGCGATCGAAACTTACCAAGATCCCTCTGGAGATTTCTGTCATAATATTTCTGCATCTTGGGATCTTTGAAAAATAAGTTTTCTTGAATGAATTTTTCAATCGTAGGTTTTGAATAAATATGATCGTCCATTAATATATTGTGATATAATAAAATGGTCTGCAATGTCATCGAAGAATGTAGGTGCTATGCCTATAAGGGTGAGACTAAGCAATTCTGTGGAGTGAGGAAGGGGGTAAATGTACTACCCTGTCCCAAAGACTGTTGTGCAGGTGGATGTCCCACAAATGGATCGAGACAACCATTCAGATTTATTGACAAACCCAGAGAAAGCACTGTGATGACACCCAAAACGGCCAACGCTTTAATTGTGATTGCAATCGCGGTACTTCTTGTGCTACTTTACATAGACTTAAAGATTAATCGTGTAAGAAAGATATAATGTCTTTCGAAACCGTTCACACCGAAATTGCCGCCCTCCGCAACGATATCAAGAACCTCTCCAAGCTTGTGCGTAAGATCAAGAATACCCAAGAGGATCCCGATGGTGAAAAGGCTAAGGCGCGCGCTGCCAACAACGGCTTCAACCGAAAGCAGGATGTGACGCCTAAGTTGCGCACTTTCCTTGAACTTCCCGAAGGCGAGCTCATTTCTCGCTCTGAAGTGACCAAGTTCATTAACAAGTACATCACCGAAAAGGGTCTCAAGCACCCCGATAACGGCCGTCAGATCATCCTCGACGACACACTCCGCGACCTCCTCGCGCCCCCCGCTGACGTTGTGGTTACTTACCTTAACCTCCAGAAGTACCTCTCTCCTCATTACATCAAGAAGGAGGCTTAAAAAAATAACACACATATAACATAACAAAGATGGTCACTTTCCTAACCAAGGAGAAGGCCGAGTCGCTCATTGCTACAAAGATTAAGAACCTGTCCTTGTACCAAAGAGCTTTTACGCA
>Ga0208903_1002166_pt1 | contig 10013 bp, 4 predicted proteins | sample AntAceMetag02UKJ_FD_184769 | JGI IMG/M metagenome (GOLD analysis project Ga0208903, IMG submission 184769) | Saline lake microbial communities from Ace Lake, Antarctica - Antarctic Ace Lake Metagenome 02UKJ (SPAdes) (version 2) | ecosystem: Environmental > Aquatic > Non-marine Saline and Alkaline...
TAATGGGGAACTTTAAAGAAATATGACTGATAAAATCAAATAGAGATAGTTCAACTCGAAAACTAAGCCTTTCCTTGAAAATATGAATCTAAATATTCCCAAAACAAAGGTTTTCTTGCTGACACTATTTAGCTCCTTTAAATCCCATCAAGCAAGCTCAAAACCAAGCGACATTTCTTCTTAGAAAAGAGGGGCTAGACCACCTATCAGTAGGGAATTCTTTTAGTAGTCTTAATTGAAGGTTATATTTAGAGTCTTTTAAACAAAATAGCATGAACCCTACAATAGGCCAAAGAATTTCAACTCGCGGTGAAGACTTTATAGTAACAAATACTAAAACGAACTATGATGGTTCTTTTTTGATAGATGTAGAAGGTATCAGTGAGTTAGTTAAGGGAAAACGTTTTTCTTTTGACACAACACTTGATACAGATATCAAGGCGGTAGATCCATTAACCACGACACTCGAAGCAGACACCGATACAGGTTATAGAAAAACCAAACTTTTTCTAGAGACTCAATTACGCAACTCAGCATTCATTTCAGAGAAAATCACAATTGCTGATAAAACGGCTATAAATCTGGCTGAATATCAGCTCACTCCAACACTAAAAGCATTGCAATTACCTCGGCCTAGATTATTGATTGCAGATGGTGTAGGACTTGGTAAAACTATAGAAGTTGGCATATTCATGGCTGAAATGATAAAACGTGGCAAAGGAAAACGCATCATGGTGCTGGCTCCAAAGTCAATTTTAGGGCAATTTTAACAAGAGATTTGGAATCGCTTTGCCATTCCGCTTATCAGATTAGACTCTGAAGGAATAGCCAAAATTAAAACTAAACTCCCAGCAAATAAAAACCCTTTTGAGTATTACGATAAGACTATTATCTCAATAGATACGCTTAAAAACAATGCAAAATTCAGACATTATCTGGAAAAGTCATATTGGGATATTGTGGTGATAGATGAGTGCCATACGGTAGCTAATGATAATTCTCAAAGAGGTGAATTGGCACAAAGGCTGGCTAAGCAATGTGAATCTTTGATTTTGACATCTGCCACTCCGCATAATGGTAAGAGGGAAAATTTTGCCAATCTCATCAATATGATTGAGCCGACGGCTATTCCTAGAAGCGGTTCATTTGATAAGACTCATGTAGAACCATACTTCGTGCGGCGATTCAAAAATGACATCAACGACGCCAAGGTCAGGGCAAACTTTCAGGAGCGTGAAGTGGTTCGTAAAGCTGTTAAACTCAATAATGCTGAAAATGACTTTTTGGAATATCAGCAAACGTTAAAATTTCAAGCTCTGGAAGATCTAAAAGATGGAAAGTCCAAAAATGACTTTCTTTTTGCTATCGGTATTTTCAAAGCCTTTATGTCATCGCCAAAAGCGGCTTTAATTTCTTTAAAAAGACGCTTAGATAAACTGGAGAAAAGAAATAATCCTGACCTTTTCGAAGAAAATATTGAGATTCTAGAGGAGCTCATAAAAATGTTAGAAGACATTCTAACTCATAAACAAGACTCTAAATATAAAAAGTTAAGAGATAGCCTAACTGAATTGGGCTTTTCGGGCCGTAAAGATGACGAACGGTTTGTGATTTTTGCAGAGCGAATTGATACCCTAACTTATCTGGAAGAAAACTTAAAGGATGATTTTGACATGGGCGATGAGGCCGTCACCTTTTTCCATGGTGGCCTTACTGATATGGAGCAACAGGCCATCATAGAGGATTTTGGTAAAAAGGATTCAAAAGTAAAAATCTTGCTTTGCTCGGATGCTGGTTCACAAGGGGTGAACCTTCATTATTATTGCCATCGCATGTTTAACTATGATGTGCCCTGGTCATTGATAACGTTGGAACAGAGAAACGGCCGTATAGACCGCTATGGGCAAGAAAAAACACCATTTATCTACTACATGCTAGCTGAGTCAAACATTGATGGTTTAAAGACCGACTTACATATCATTGAAAGGTTATTAGTAAAAGAAGAAGAAGTTTACAAAACCTTAGGCGATGCTGGTTCGGTTATGCAGCTATATGATAGCCACGAAGAAGAAAAGAAAATAATGGATGCCATCGGTAATCAGAGTGAAGACTTCCTGACAGAAGAGTTCGACTATAGTTCAATTTTTGGGAATGATGAAGAAAGCACTTCGGCGATCATTAACAACCAACCCTTACAAGAAGCGATAAGTATTTTCAAAAATGACGACCAGTTTTATCAAGAACTTTTTGAACAGTTGCACTCAGCCAATCAAATTAAAACGGAAGATGTAAGCTATTACGAAAGCTACGTGGAAATTTTAAATACAGCTGACTTAGACCAATTATTGTACGACTTACCCGCTGAGGCCAAACCTAAAAAAGGGGATCTTTATAAACTGACCCTAGACAAAGACCTCGTCCAGAAGTCAATTGCTGATGCTCGAAAGAAAAAAGGTGATTGGGCGGAATTTCAAATGTTGTATGACCTGCATCCTGTAGTGAAATATTACATGACTAAGCTAGAAGCTAGCGTAGCCAAAGACAGTGCTTTGGTGGCTAGGACAACCAATTTGCCAGAAAATACTGCCTGGTTTGTTTTTCAAGGACAAGTGGCCAATAACCTGGGGCAACCTGTAGTGACCGATTTTTTTGTGGTCGGGGTTAAATCTGACGGCTCACTTTTCAGAAATGCCATTTTATTGGGAGAATTTATCAATGAGTTTAAATTGAGTGATAAACTATATACCCAAGAAATAAGTGATGATGATCTCCAAAATCTCAAGTCTATCCTTGGCAATGCCATTGACCTGGGAGAGTATCACATGATAGAGTTGCAACAAGATAAAGAGCAGGCCATGGAAGTAAAATTGAAAGAATATCAAACCCATGTAGAAAATTGGTATGAGGAAGCTCATGCACAGCTCGAAATGGATTTTGAAGAAAAAGGACAAAGTGACTATTGGTCTAAAATGAAAGATAACAAACAGCGTGAAATCAAAACTATTTTGGATAGTAGTAGCCAGTTTTTTAAAGATCTGAACTCGCTTGGTACAGATCCTTTTCTTAAAGTATTAGCAGTTTTCTATAATTAAAAATCCACATGAGCAAGTTTATAAAAAACACTGGAGACTATTTTTCGAGCAATTATTTCGACGAAGATTTTGCTAAAAAAGTTTTTGATAAAAGTGGCTTTGGTTCTGAAGATGTAAAAGGTTTTAATCGAAAAGTGTCTCCTATCGCTGATAAATTTTACCGCTTAAAACAGAGCTTTATTGAGGGGAAATTGCGTAACAAAGACAAGGTTTTTGAGACCCATCAGTTTCATACACTTTTACTGAATACACTGGGTTATGATGGGCAAAAAACAAATTACAAAAACCTATTTCACCTTAATGAAACCGAGGTAATACCTGTTAGGCATATACTGCACAGAGGTGACCAAACGCACCTCATGATTATGGAGATGCAAGCTCTTATAAAAGAAGACGATAGCGAGCCAGAAGGGCTTTTTGAGCAGAGTTATAATATAGCAGAAGAAGAGCTAGCTCATCCCCCACAAAAGTATCACCGTAGCCAGTGGCAAAGAGTTTTTGATACGCCAAAAGATGTTAAAATCTCACCTGTTATTATCAATAAAGCCGTCTCGGAACTTTTTCTTTTGGAGCCACATCAGCGACCCAAATATATTTTGCTATTGGCTGGAAATGTGATTTTCTTGTTAGAACAGGAAAAGTGGTTTAAGGGGAGTTATTTACAAATAGAATTAGAAGAGCTTTTCAGCGAAGCCACAGCTTCTCGTTCGGCTAATTATTACGCCCTTTTGTATTTCTTGATTGGCAAAGATACGCTAGCACCTGACAGTAATATGGTATTGCTGGATCAATTGGGTGAAGACAGTCACAAAAGTGCCTACGAAGTAACCAAAGACCTGAAAGAAGGCATCATTCACGCCGTAGAGGCGTTGGCAAACGAAGCACTGCATTATCAAAAAGAAATCCTGCAAGAAGAGTTCGACGAAACCGACGATACCTTTGAGCAGGAAGTAAAAGACGACTGCCTGCGGTTTATTTACCGCTTACTCTTTATTTTTTACGCCGAAAGTCGCGAAGACTTAGATATTTTGCCATCAAATGACAGTATTTACAACAAAGGGTACTCGCTCGAAATGCTCCGTGACCTGGAGCAGGTGCAGCTGCAAAGCGACCACAGCCTAAACGGTTATTTCTTTCATGAGTCACTCCATCAGCTGTTTGGTTTGCTGAGCAGCGGCTACCGAGAGAAAGACAGCGAAGACAATAAAAGCTTCAGGGTGCGGCACATCGACTCGCCCATTTTTGATAATAAACGCATGCATCACTTGCACAAAGTGAAGTTTAGAAATAAAGTGTGGCAAGATATCATATGCCAGCTTTCGCTTTCTAAAGAGCAGCGGGGCCGTAGCCGTGGGCGTATTTCTTATGCCAATTTGGGCATAAACCAGCTAGGCTCTGTTTATGAAAGCCTATTGGCTTATCGTGGCTTTTATGCTGAGGAAGATTATATAGAAGTACATAAGGCTAAAAAGCCAAATGACGGCACCTATTTGGTGCCTCGTAGCCGGAGAGACGACTTTAAGGAAAACGAAATTCTTAAAGATGACAATGATGAAAACGACATCATCCTCAAAAAAGGAACCTTTGTCTACAGGCTGAGTGGGCGAGACCGCCAAAAATCTGCCTCTTATTACACACCAGAAGTTCTTACACATAGTACCGTAAAATATACGTTAAAACCGCTCCTTGAAAAACTGGAGGCTGGCGATATGAAAGCCATAGACCTTTTAGAACTAAAATTACTAGAGCCCGCCATGGGTGCTGCCGCCTTTCAAAACGAACTGATTAACCAGCTGGCAGAGACCTATATAAGCTATCGGCAGAAAGAATTACGTGAAAAGAATGGAAAGAAATGGCGAATAGAGCCTGACAAGTATAAAGAAGAACTACAAAAAATAAAGGCCTACATAGCCACTACCAATGTATATGGTGTGGATATCAACCCTACGGCCATAGAGCTGGGTAAGCTATCGCTCTGGCTTAATGTGATACATAAGGTCATGGAGACGCCATTCTTTAGTAACCGTATAGCTGTAGGGAATGCGGTGGTGGGTGCTTGGCTGCGGGTTTATGATATAAAACTACTAGGCGAAACTCTTGACAAATATGGCAAACCGCTAAAAAAACAACCTAAAAAGGCATGGTGGGAAACTGCCCCAAAGCAGCTGGAATTTACGCCCCAGACTGGCTATGAAAGAATAAAAAGCAATAGAAATAAAGAGAGAGAGGTGTACCATTTTTTACTGCCTGATAAAAACATGCTGGCCTCCGTAGGAATTAGGCTTTTGAAAGATGAATACAAAGAGGAGGCTACGGCTATTCGTGACTGGAAAAAAGACTGGACAAAACCGCTGAATAAAGGAGAGTTAATCATTGTAAGACGCCTTTCAGATAATATTGATTTGCTGCTGATTGCTTATTATAAATTCCAGCGGATGATAAACCAAAAAACTGCTACACGACAAGAGATATACGGTGTGCCAGTGAAACAAGTGGAGGCACAGCTGAGCAGCTATGATGAAAAAGAAAAACTAGACGATCAACGCAACCGCCAAAACGCCCCCTATTTTAAGCTTAAAATGGTGATGGACTATTGGTGTAGCCTTTGGTTTTGGGATATGCGGCAGGCAACCGAATTGCCAACCAGACAGCAATACTGGCAAGACCTAGAACGCATTATTAACTTAGATACGGAAAAAAAATACGATGGCATTATAAATAGGAAAGGAGCTCAAGGAGAATTTTTCAGAAAGGATGTACAGTTAACTATGGCCATGGATTCAACTCCAAAAGAGACTTTTACCCAACTCATTGCCGAGGACGAGGCCCAAACCAAGAGTAGTTTCTTTGACGAAAACGAACGGATACATACTATACAAAAATTAGCAGCTACCTACCATTTCTTTCACCCACAGTTAGAGTTTTTAGAGGTATTTTGGGAGCGTGGTGGTTTTGATTTGATTGCGGGTAACCCACCATGGCTAAAGTTACAGTTTGACGAAAAAGGTATCATTGCCGAAAAATACCCTGAAGTGGAGATTAGAAAGGTATCGGCACCAAAAGTGAGGCTGTTACAGAGTAAATTCTTTGAGAATAAATACCTAAAAGACCTATACTATGCCGAGCTTATAGGTACAGAAGCAGCTAGTGAGTTTATGAATGCTGGGCAAAATTATCCTTTATTAAGAGGCCAGCAAACTAACCTGTATAAATGTGTACTTACCAATGGTTTTGAACTTTTGGGAAGTCAAGGTTATATGGGCTTGATTCATCCGGAGAGCGTTTATGACGACCCCAAGGGCCAACCTTTAAGGAAAGAAATGTACCCGAGATTAAAATATCATTTTCAGTATACGAATGAAATGGTACTTTTTGCTGAAGTTCATCATAATACAGTTTATGGTACACAGGTATATCAAGGCTCCAAAAGTCCGGTCTCATTCTCCTCTATTTCAAATTTATTCCATCCAAGTACTATTGATGGTTCTTTTCTAAAAGGAATTGGAGGCCTAGTAAGTGGTATAAAAGCCAAAGATGAAAGCTCTGGGAAGTTTGAATGGAATATAAAGCCTCATCAGGATAGAGTTGTTAACATTACAGAAAATGAGCTCAAGACATTAGCTTTAACTTTTGAAAACTCCTCAAAATGGCAATCAGCAAAGTTGGTTTCAATTCATGCTTCAAGTATCATTTCCGTATTAGAAAAGTTAAGCAGTTTTAAAGGCTCTATTTCTCAAAAAACTACAAAAATATCAGAAGGTTTTCATGAGACTAATGATGTAGACGACGGAATCATAAAAAGAGAAACTAAATTTGGTGAAATTGATAAGCATCAACTAATATTTAGCGGCCCTCATTTTTTTGTATCTAATCCTATTTATAAAACGCCAACTGAAGTTTGTCGGCTAAATTCTGATTATAATATTATTAGTCATTCAGATATTTCAGAAGACTTTCTTGCACGTACTAATTATCTGCCCGATAAAGATGCTTGGAAATTCCCCGACCTAATAAAAGGCTTTAAAACGGAACAAAGAGACGAAAATGGCGAAGAAGAATATGACCGCTGGATTGATTATTATAAAATAGGTTTCCGAAAAATGCTTAGTCAGGCGGGAGAAAGAACGCTTACTTCGGCTATTTTGCCTTCTAAAAGTAGTCATGTAAATGGGGTTATTTCTATCATATTTAAAGAGTCTGAAAACCTTATAGAGCTAAGTGCATTAAGCTCTTCCATTGTATTAGATTTCTTCATGAAAACTGTGGGTGCATCTAACCTTTATGATGGTAGAATTAACTCGTTTCCCTTAGGTGTTGAAGATAAATACAAACAATCGCTCTATACCCGTACGCTTTTGCTCAATTGCCTTAATAAATACTATGCCCCACTGTGGGAGGAGCAATATGAAAGCGAGTTTAATTTTGAGAATTGGAGTATAGATGATGCCCGGTTAAAACCTTTTAATAACCTAACGCCAGAATGGCAATGGAGTACACCGCTGCGTAACTGGTTTGAGCGTAGGCAGGCATTGGTAGAGATAGATGTCATCACGGCCATGGCTCTTGGCCTTAGTTTAGTAGAGCTAATCTTAATCTACAATGTGCAGTTTCCGGTACTCCAGCAAAACGAAGACGATACATGGTATGATACCACCGGCAATATAGTTTTCACCTGCTCCAAAGGCCTCACTGGCGTAGGCCTAGACCGTGGAGACTGGAATAATATAAAAAACCTAAAAGCAGGAGAAACATACACACACACCATCACCAAAAGTGAACTATACCAAGGCAAAGAAGTCATCTACCACGCCCCATTTAATAAATGCGACAGAGTAGAAGATTATAAAGTGGCTTGGGCGTTTTTTGAGGGGAGGTTTTAAAAGAAATATATAAATGAATGTAAAGTCCACATCGGAACTTAGGAAAACAATTGCAAAGGCATACGGAGAAACTGACCCAAGTATAGACACCAACTTTATTGGTTCATATGAAGGAGACCCTGCAACAGGGAAAAAAGGTTTTTTTAAAGTTTTTCATGGTATATCGCCAAACATTGCTAATTATTTAAGAGGAGTTTTAAAGATTGCAGAAGATGGACAAGCCGTATATGAGTTTATTCAGAACGCTGTTGACTGCAATTCTCGTAATTTTTGGCTTTATATAACTGAAGATTATTTCTTAGCCATTAATAATGGAGAACCTTTTAAAGAGAAAGATATTACTGCCATATTAAATATAGGTCAGAGCGATAAAGGTGGTGAAAACGAGGAAGGCAAATGCGATAATATAGGACGCTTTGGTATTGGTTTTAAGCTAGTTCATAGGCTTGTAGGCAAAAATGATGGGATTGATGAGCTGTGTACTATTAAGGACGGTGGAGTAAAGGGGCCTATATTGTTAAGCTGGACTGAACCAATACAACTCAAGTCATTATTAGAATGGGATGGCGAAGTCAATTCTTTAAATAGTTCTGAAAAAGAGTATCCTTTATCTCCATGGCTCTTTAAAATTTTATTGACGAATTTCCCTGCTCAAGTCAATGAAGAAGTAAGAGACATGAACTATAGAAAAATTGTGCCTTTTCCTATAACCGAGTTTGAAGAAATGAGGTCTCATATAAGTGGAAAAATTAAGCCTGATTTTGATGAAAGTAAGTTTTCAAAAGGTAGTATATTTTATATAAAACTTGGCAATGGTAAGTATGAGAAGCTTTTAGAAGAAATGGAAAGTTTAGAGAATGGCGTGAATTACTCACTTAACTTCTTTAAAAAACTTCATGAAATCACTATCAATGATAAGGTAATTAGGAAGAAGAAAATTGACTGGCTATTTGCTGAAATTCCTATCGATTCTGAGGATTTTAACGAAATTGACCCAGAATATAAATTATGCCCAATAAAAATATGGTTTGGCTATCCAAATTCTGTACATGAAATAGAGGCAACAAAACTACAGCCAAGCTTTTATAAATATTTTCCGCTTGGCGATGAAGTTAATCAGCTAGGTTTCGTGATTAATTGTGATGCTTTTGATATTGAAACTAACAGGAGAAAGCTACACAAAAGCAAGATTAATGAAATCTTATTATCCAAGATTTCTAAAATTTTAATCTCAAAATTTGAGAACCTACAAGGCACGCCAGAATTCGATAAAATATTTCTTTCCGTTTTATTTTCAGAATCTAAAACTGATGAAGCCAGTTCTTGGAAAACCAAAGCACTAATAAAAGAGATTAAAGATTATTTCTTGGAAAATATCCCCATTGATTCAGGATATGATTCTTTTGAGAATTGCGTAATAAAAGGTTTTAAGTCTAATATTTCATTATCAGAGGTAGGCTTAGAAGATAAGAATTGGTTCAAATGGGAAAGTTGGCTTAATCCAGAAATAACCGAGAGAGCAAGCGAAGAACTTGGAATTAAAAAGTGGTATTTACGGAACCTGATACACGAAGTTACTTCCGAGCAGTTAGAAAATTATTTAAAATCATTAGGTGTACTTCAATACATGTTATTTTTTAAAGAAATTCTTTCAGAAGAACAAACTGCGACATTAAAAAATGACTTAGGTACCAAGAACTGGCTCAAACTTAATAATGGTGAGTTTGCATCATTAAGTGATTTTACAGAAGATGAAGCATGGTGCGAGCCAGACTTAACTAATAAAGAGTGTGACACCTTAATTAAGTTCGGGAAGCCTACATTAAATATAACCCGTAGTGCATTTAGGTAATAACGGTTTTTAGGTTGTTAATTTTCTTGCCCTGTCGGAAATTTATTAGCTGAATAATAGTGAGGGAGGTCAATTTAGTTAATAATCTACTTTTAAATCCATCGAAAGATTTTGCATAATTTCGACGTATTGAAAATTGGTCGCAAAGTTGACTAAATAGTGTTTCTATTCTCTTTCTTGTTTTTCTGA
>Ga0208903_1002169_pt1 | contig 9999 bp, 29 predicted proteins | sample AntAceMetag02UKJ_FD_184769 | JGI IMG/M metagenome (GOLD analysis project Ga0208903, IMG submission 184769) | Saline lake microbial communities from Ace Lake, Antarctica - Antarctic Ace Lake Metagenome 02UKJ (SPAdes) (version 2) | ecosystem: Environmental > Aquatic > Non-marine Saline and Alkaline...
CAGGCATTTTTACATCTTCGCCAGCGATTTTACGTTCTGCATCCGCTGCATTAAGCCGGACAGACGCAGTGAGAACACGCAAGGTATTCTCGGTCACGTCCTCTCCCTCTTCAATCCATAGCCCGTCGACGCCTGATAATGTAGATTTGATGGAAGTTATGTTGCGCGCTAAACCTCGATAGAATATTCGTCCGCCGGAACTGTGAGTAATTCCCGTTTTAGTGTCGCTGAATCCTGCTATCCCTAAACGCTCAATTTCTTCAAGGATCGTTCTATGCACTGATTCTTCAATAGAATTTTGGTGTTCACGCGCACAGCACCATAGCTCACCTTTAGAAACTCTAGCCCCAACATAGTCTGACACACCCGTTGATTTAGTAGACCCACGTCCTCCAACAATAATTTTTATACGCTTTGGCTTGGTGAAGATAGGGTAAAGGTTCTCGACATACTCAATCTTTATCTGTTCCACGAGCCCCCACAGGGACAAACACAAGTTCAGCGCCGTCCTTCCCTACTAACTCATGTTTCTCACTAAACGCTTGAATGTCTACATGCTTGCCAACCGTATCAAGGGCTTTTAAGGCGTTTGAGCGGTCTTCTGCTGTTCTCGCCTCTTTATATACGTCAGCGGCCTGTTCAAGCACCCAGCGCGCTGTAATGCCCGTCTCTGTGGCCCTTACGTCCAATGCTTCCTTGATTGCCGCGGCAATGTTAACTTTGGTTAAGTTCTGACAGCCTATCTCTTTTGCTGTCCTCTCACTGTACCCAGCACGAATTGCCGCCTGTGTTGCGTTCAGATCAATCAGGTATTCGTTTACAAACGCTTGTTGTTTAGGTGTGAGTTTATGTGTCATAAACATTCCATAAGTAAGGCTTCAAAGACAACTTTCCCCGGCGCATTGACAATCGTATAGTTTTAGCGACGATACATGGAAACACGCTTTTTCAATGTAATCTTCTGCGAACCATATGCAGTTGACATCAAATTCATCCGTTAAAGGTCCTGAAACTGTCATAGCAGGGCCGCCGGACCTCAACACCACAACGTCGCCCACTTTAAAGTCTGGTTTATCGGTCAATGTCTTGTCTCCTTTTGATTGTGGTATGACTCTCTCACCCTCCATGCAGTCCGGCCATGACTTCTTTATCGCCGCGACTATCCAAGCTGATTCCTGCTCGTCATACGCGCTTAAACCAACGTCTGTCCCGTGACACCCGCAAGGGTAGTCGAATTTAGCAGTATCATAGACTGCCCCTTCCCCTGATTCCACACCTACTAACACAACGCCCGCTTTAGCTGCGACGTCCTCTAGCCATTTGGTTCTCAATGCATTACCTCCCCATGGCTGGATACACGTTCAGCCCCTAAGTGTTCCATGATGTCGTGAGACAAATTAACGGCTGCGTCAGAAAGAGCTACGTCCATACCATCGACATGAGTCCCTATAGTCCCGTCGAATCGTATCGTTAACATGATGACAGCGCCGACGCCTTCGCATGCCAAGACTAGCCCTGTTGCAACTTCTGCCACCTTGTCTTCGTCAACTTCAGTTATAGTGTGTTCTTTATTTTCCATTTTAATGCACCGCGTCCCATAAAAGTTCAAACATCATTTGCGCTTCTGTGCGCTCGTGGCTGTCCAGTTTACGTTGTTTAATTACCTGGCGTAAAGCCTTGCCGTCGTACCCCGCACGGATAGCTGCCTGCTTCGCGTTCAAGTCTATCAGGTATTCGTTAATGAACGCCTGTTGCTTGGGTGTTAGCTTATTAGCCATGCTTATGGTTTATCCTCTAATATTTCCAGAACATCGTGCAGGACTAAAGCCAACTCCACAACTGCCGCAGGGTCGCAAATCTCCAGCCTCTCGCTTGGGATGGCCTCAAGGCGCTCTCTTGCCTGGCTTAATAACTTACGTTGCCAAGATTCCATGTCAATGAACCCTATCCCAATATAGCTCAAACATTGAAATCTGCTCTTGCCTGTCGATGCTATCGAGTTTTCGCTGCGAGACAACCTGCTTAATAGCCTTCACGTCATATCCCGCGCCCCTTGCCTCTGAATACACTTCTTTTATGTCCGAAACTAAGGCAGTTTTTTCTTCTTCAAGACGTTCGATACGCTCAACAATAGTCTTTAGCCGTTCGTCTGTTGCCGGTGTTAATCGTTGTACGTTTTCCATTATAAGTTTTTCCCTATATCTGCGTGGGCGTTGCGCGCTCTAAACACTTCTTTAGGCGCTACACGTTCCTCGCCAACCTTTGCAATCAGCTTTCGTGCTTGTTTTTGTTTGCGCTTCGTGTCTCGGACGTTGCGCCTTGCTTGAGCCTGGCGTTCCATACCGGTTTTGTTTGAATTTTTCATTCGATCCAACCTTTGCTTTTTTTTATGTGCGCCTTAACCCATTTCTGCACAGGGCTTGCCTTTTCTACAACCGGGTCTAGCACCCATGATGAAGGTGCCCCCCAGTTTAAGAACTCAATAACATCATCAGTGTCCGCGTCTAATATGGCAGAGCCAACCGTTGCAAAATGTTTTGTTTGTTTTGCATTCTGCTTTCTATACATCTTTTTTCCCTTCCAATGTATTATCCAGTAATATGTTTTACCGCCCACATGACGGATTCTTCTACTTTGGTCTTTGAAAGGCTAATCTCTCTTGAATCGCCAAGGGATTCACAAAGATTATAAAATTCTAAACCTTTATCTTTAACAAGCTGCATCTGGCTTTTTTCTTTATCAGAAAGCACTTTGTATTCGTGCCGCATAGTATTATTTATTGTCCGGTCATCCGAGGTTCCATCAACATAGTCCATTTTTATTTTCCTTCTAACGCGTGGCGGAGTCCATCCGCGAGTTGCTCTGTAAACAAGGTCACTTGACTGTTAGGTTCCTTGCGATGCGTGGATATGTTACCACCACACACAATCCCTTTCAAGGAATCAATCTGTAAATAGCAAGTCCCGAATATTGTATCAATTCGAGTCACTGTCGTTTCTGTCCGGTTTCCCATGTTCGACCTATAAATTTAGTTGTCTCTTTATTCATTACATCAAACAAATACCATGCGCAGTTATCAAAACCGCTTACACCGTTACCCATCCAAGACACCCTGCCTATTGACACAATTTTTTCGCATCGTGGCATAAATTCTATAGATTGCTTTGTGTGCATCCAGTCAGCATCAAATAATAGCCATGTTGGGGCTAAGTTTGACAAACGAGTTATTATAGGGTGAAGCGTTTTTCTATCCCACGGCGGGTTTGTTATGAACATTTTGCTACGACATTCATTTATATCTAAGGCGTCAATAGATTTTGATTTCATCCGATTAGGTGGACTTATATCAGTGGCTTGCTCACAATAATGCCCATACGCCGATAAATGTTTAATTAAATCACCTTCTCCGGCGCAGGGTTCGTCATAATGCGCGGCGGGCGGTAAATGCGGTAACAATGGCAATACTGCAGAACTTGGGGTTGCGTAAAAATCTCTCGGGTTTCTTTCAAACTTCTTGTGTGCTCTCTTCGTCATTTTCTAATTCCCTCGGTATCTGAGTTGGGTTGCATTGGCCGCGTTCGTGCTCTTTCCAGACCCATTCATGGAAACGGGTCTTGGTTTCGTCGTCCAGCGTATTCCATACGGCGCATCGTTGTGGCGTCCAAGATCCGGGAATCCATTTAGTCAAGACGGTCCCGAACAAGGCGGGCGTAACCTTCGATGTCTTTCCAGTGGTCAGGGTAATTTGGATTACCACACACAATACGAGCAACTTTTAACGCAATCATTTGTAAGGCTTCTTTCTTATCATCGGTTAAATTGCCCCAATACGGCGCGCAATCCATATGAAATTTTAACGATTGAGCGACTGAGGCAACGTCACTAAAATCCCCATGCGTCGCCTCTCGCTCGTTTAATGTTAAATCTATATCGTTGTTCATTTCATTGTCCTTTTTTGTTGGATGCATGGGTTGCCGTTTTTCATGTCAGAGCGAACGCACCAAAAATCTCCATACGAATCGCCTGTTATAAAATCGCGCGTTCTGACTTTGAAGCCAAGGCGCTCCCAATACATACGGATGTTGTTAGAATATCGGCCAGGGCCTTCGTGGGCTAAGGATTCAGTCATTGTTCATCCCCTGTTCTGCTTTTACGTTCCCAACTCTGCGCCATTCACCAACGGCCTTTTCCTTAGATAATCGTGCGAACTCATTGATATCTAAGCGAACAAGAACATGCTCATATGCTTTTTCACACCTTTTTACGTCTTCATAACTAAGCGTCGCCGTTATAGGAATTCCACTGGTGGAGAATAGTGAAATTATTATAATACATTTAATCATATCTCCATCTCCTTCTGTGCTTGTTCGATCATGGTTTCCCACCATTCGATATGGCACCTATCTACATCGCCCTCTTCAGCAAATCCGTTAAAACCTTCCATCGTTCCTGAATTGGTTAGCATCCCCTCAGTCGGCTCGGTCGGGACGATGGCGTATCCAAGAGCTTCGATGGATAATAGCGCCAAGCCCCATGCTCGATCACCCGCGCCCTGACTTGGCGAGGTTTGTAGTTCCGCATTATACGCATAACGCATTGTAGCTATAATCTTATCTCGCTTGGTCATTATTACCTCCATAATGATTTTATTAGTACACAATTAGAATATCCAATCATTGCAGATAATGCCGCACCCCCATGTTGGACAATTGGGATAGACTGGTTAGGCATGAGTCGTGAATTATAAACATGGCGCTCAATCGCGTCATACGCTTCCTTGCCGTACATGTATGTCATTTTATTGCCCTCGGCTTTGTTGGAAGGTTAGACAATAATTCGCTAAGACCCTGCGCGTCAAAAGATTCTTCGGCCTTTTCTTTAGCTAATCGTGCGAACTCATTGCCAACCGCCTCACGAGCATTTTGTGCAAGCGTTTTTACCGCCCCGCAATAAGCAATAGGCTTCCACGTCGATTGCCCTGCATTTTTCCCTGTTTTTGCGACGGTTAATCTCTCAATGGTATATTGTTGCGCATCGTAGTCGTTGACCCGCAAAGTAGCTGTAAGTTTAATCGGTTCCATTATTTTACTGCCCTTTCTATTGCGTCCTTGAGGTTTAATCTATCCCGCCCAAACATTTCTAAGTCATTTCCTAGCTCATGAAAAGATGGGAAAAACTTATTTTTATCACGGCCAGGCTTTAATAAACCGCCGACAACGTGCTCAACAACGTCGGCGGGGTAATCCATAGCAACGCGAGCGTACATGCTAATAGTGGTTTCCCTATCCATATTGTCTTGGGTTCTATGAGCCAAAACATTATAGGCTGCTGTGAGCAAGTATACAATCTTGTCTTTCATCATTGGCGCTGTGGCCTCCCTAATAAAATCAAGGTGGTTTTGATTAACTGTCGATAAAATCTCGTAGGAACTCGGATAGGGGTCTGTCGTCATCCCGTAATTGGGCCGCAACTTTAGCCCCTGTTTCAATGACGCCTTGATCCCCTTGTTTATTTCTAGCGTTGATTTCCCGCTGTCCAGGATTCCCGTTAAATTTAATGTCGTTACCAATCCACGTCCGCCATTTGGCGTTCCAGTCGCGGGCTGTTGCGTTTCGTCCTGTCGCTGCGATCCAGTGGTCATAAAATCCTTGGCCAACGTTCCTAATTTCTGCATCTGAAAATCCTTTATCTTGAGCGTAAGTTATATTGCTTTCGTTTGGAACCCAATCATCAGCAATCCTTGTGCCTCGCTTAGGTGTGACTTTAGGCACACTAATACTACTATCTTTGGGTGTGGGTGTGGGTGTGGGTGTGGGGGCATCGACTTCGCATTGCGGTCGCATTGCGCTGGCATCGATAGTTTCCTTTGTTTTCAACCACCTAGCGTCTGCGTTGCGTTTGTTACTCGATGATTTCTGTCTGACGAAAGCTAATTCTTTTTGCAATCTTTTCTGCGTCCAGCGACCATTGTTAAGATTCCAAGCAGCCATTATAGTTGGCTTTATCCTCAGCCATTGACCTTTTGTTAGGCCCGCATACCGAGCAAGAATCTTGTCGTCGTCTGGTAAATCGCAGTCTGGGCTGCGCCATGCTATAATTAAAAGTAATAAATACGCGCCGTGTTCAATCGTCGTTAGGTGGCGCGTATCGGCAAGATAAGCGTCTGTCCAAAGTGGTATTGCGGGGAATTGTGCTATTGGTTCATCCTTTCTCTATATGTGCTATCTCTGGATAAAAGGGCGGCGGGCCGAGAAAGCAAAACCAACGCAGGGGATCAACCCGCGCTTTTTTCACCGCAAACATATTATACATCTAAAGGTCGATTTTTCAACTCTTCTCTTAAATGGGAAATAAACCTATCCATGCATAATCTGTGGTGCGTTGATTGATGACGCAGCATAAGCGCGCGCCTATAGCTGTTAATGGCTGTTGAGTGGTCCGTTCGGCGTAGCGCCTTAGAAATATTACTCCATGTTGCCGATGTGAGTAGGCGTGAGGCCCAGACGATGACATGGCGCACTTGTGCTATATGCTTCGCCCTGGTGTCTGATTGAATGTCCCGGACCCCTATCTCGCACTCTTCTGAGATGTAGTTTATGATAAAATTGATTTCTGCGTATAATTTTCTCTGTTTCCGTTTATTCATAATTTATTCTCCATTTTTAACATATTTGTCATGGCGTTCTGCAATGCCTTTGCGTGGCCCGACTTATACCCACCCGGCGCTTTCTCGTATGCTTTTGATGCTTCTGCATGGGCTATGATGGCGAGTTTCTTATTTAATTCTTTGTTCATTTTTATGTCTCCGTTATTTTGATTCCGTATTGAGCCTCGACGAGTTTTTTCTTGAGCCTGTACACAGGCGTTTTCATGCCTTTTACATCTTCAATCACGCATGTTTCGTCTGTAAAGTATTTAAAGTCTGCTTTGTAAAAACAACAAAATTTACCTTTGATTATAATGTCGAAGCGGGGCTGTAAGGTGAGGCAGGTAATCTCGCCCGCACGTTCGAGAAGATTTAGCTCTGCATACCTGGCAGCCTCTTTCTTTGAGTCAAAGGTAATGCCGTCAACAACGGTTTTGACCGCGTTGTATTTGCCGCGCTTAAACATTGAAGAAATCGCAGAGTTTTGGCTCTACACCCTTTTTCCTAGCGAACGTAATAAGCGGCTCTGCGTACTTCATTGCAATCCCCGTCTTTTTCCATTTCGACACTTTGTCATCGCTGACACCCAACGCCGTTGCAATCTCGCGAGTCCCGCCGATTGATTCTAATAACTGTTTATGTAAATGCATGAATTCTCCTTTTCAGTTTTCTTTGTACCGCAAATATATTTGCAGCGCAATGCAAAATAATACTTGTTAGTCAGATAAATTGGTGTATTATATAATCATCAAACAACGGAGGATTTTATGGACAAACCGATTCAAGATAGCTTACGAAAATCCACCCAAGACCATATTGACAGGTTAGAAAGTGAAGCTATCATTATGGCGGACGCGCTTGATTACATAATGCACAACTGGCCTGAGATATTTGAGTACCGCCACGGTGCGCCGCACATCAAACAAACAAAGGGATTAATTAAATGGCACAAGCACAAGTAGAGATTCTAGGTGGGCTTACTGTTTTGGCGAGGGGTCCGATTTGCCCACCAGAACCAGACGTTGGAATTTTTCACCCCTATGTTGTTGATTGGGAACTTTTTTGGACAACAGGGAAGGGCAAGGAACTACCTGAGTCTATGTATCAACGACTCAGTAACGCTGACGAAGAGGCGATTGAACACGCTCTTTTAACGGATGAATTCTAATGAACAAAGCAATTGTAAACGTCCTGCGCCGGTCGGCAAAACTTCGAGGGGCCACGTCAGACGACGTGCAAGATGCTTTAATTCACGCTGAAGCCATATTAAAGTGCGCGCCTCAGATAAGCACCAGTTGTGGCGGCAAAGGCCCGAGCACATCAACATTTGTTGCGCTGGAAAAAGTGCGTAAAGCAATAGAAAAAGGAAACTAGGAAAAATGACACACGTAAAATCAAGTATTTTAGCATCGCTGCATAGTGTTATGGAAAAATGCGGATACGTTCAAAAGAAAGGGAAAAACACGTTCCACGGCTACAAGTACGCGGGCGAAGCTGACTTGTTAGAGGTGCTGCGCCCTGCAATGATTGAAGCGGGGCTTATGTTGATTCCATCGCAAGAAGAAGTGCAGCCAATAGACTCTCATGGTAACACATTAGTTAAAGTTGCTTACACCCTCGCGCATAAAGATGGCGAGGTGTGGCCAGAGAAAATTATCGCTTACGGATGCGGAAATGACAGAAACAAGAACGGTGTCGGCGACAAAGGACTGTACAAGGCGTTAACTGGTGCTAATAAATATCTGCTGTTCAAGTTGTTCCAGATAGAAACAGGCGACGACCCAGAGGCATCAGAAGGGACGCCAGTTATTCATCGAAACATCACGGAGAAACAAGAACAAGAACTGGTGAACTTAATAAATCAAAAAGGCGTCAAATCTTCTGTATTTTTAAAGTATTACAAAATAGAGAATTATGACGAGATGCCGTCCGACAAGTTTGCATCAGCAAAAGCATCTCTTGAAAACAAGGCAGACGCATAATGGAACAAAGAACGCCAGAATGGTTTGCGGCCCGAACAGGCAAGGTTAGTGCTAGTAAAGTCTCAGATGTTATGTCTAAGACTAAATCAGGGTATGGCGCAAGCCGAGCCACATACATGAGCCAACTTCTCGTGGAGAGGCTCACAGGCACCCCTACGGAGTTCTACGCCAACGCAGCCATGCAATGGGGAACTGATACCGAGCCGCAAGCGCGAGCTGCCTACGAATTTAAAACAGGCAACGCTGTTATTGAAGAAGGATTCATTCTGCACCCTAACATCGAAATGTCAGGGGCATCACCTGACGGCATGGTATGCGATGAGGGTATGCTGGAGATTAAATGCCCCAACACAGCAACGCACATTGCAACGTTGCTCGCAGAAAAAGCACCGTCGAAATATATGAACCAAATGCAATGGCAGATGGCTTGTGCTGGGCGTCAATGGTGCGACTTCGTGTCATTCGACCCTAGACTACCAGAGAACAATGATTTCTTTTGTGTCCGCGTTGACCGTGACGACGAGCGCATTGAAGAACTTGAATCCGAGGTTGTTAAATTCCTTGGAGAACTTGACGAAATGGTTTTAAAACTGAAAGAAAGATTAAAAAAATGATGCATCTAATGGTGGCCGGGAATGTCGGTCGAGATAGCGAAATAAGAACGACTCAATCCGGTAAGAGCAACGCGAGCTGGTCTGTCGCTTGCGACACTGGATTCGGAGACAAGAAAAAGACGACATGGGTCCGGTGCACAATGTGGGGAGAACGTGGAGAAAAACTTTCTGCATGGATTAAAAAAGGAACTAAGATTGTTGTTACAGGTGAACCAACTATCAACGAATATGTTGCGAAAGACGGGACGACGAAAACGTCATTAGAGCTGCGTGTTTCAGAAGTTAAACTAATGGGCGGTTCTGAGCATAATGATAGTGGTGAAGAAACGGCCATAGCCAGCAATACGGACTTAGATATACCTTTTTAACATATCGGGAATGGTATAAGCTCACAGAATTGGCATGGTGAGCGTACGGAAACAATCGCTGAGGTTTTCCCGACCTTTTGACACCTAAACCGCCCGCGCCGGGACGGGACAATATCCCGGCAACTTTTCAAAATAGGATATTCATAAATGAGTAAATATATAAAAATCAAAATAGACGTAGACTCTGGCGAGGCGTCAGCAGAAGTCACAGAGGCTTTTGAAATGGAATCAGGAATTTGGCAATTAGATATTTTAAAAGATATTATCTCTGACTTAAGCGCCATTTATGATGCTACCCACGAAGACGTGTTCAGCCCTAAAAATGATACCCAAGAAACTCAAGCATAAGCGCATCAAGCGCAAAGCCCGCAAGAGTCCGCGTCATCTTG
>Ga0208903_1002170_pt1 | contig 9995 bp, 7 predicted proteins | sample AntAceMetag02UKJ_FD_184769 | JGI IMG/M metagenome (GOLD analysis project Ga0208903, IMG submission 184769) | Saline lake microbial communities from Ace Lake, Antarctica - Antarctic Ace Lake Metagenome 02UKJ (SPAdes) (version 2) | ecosystem: Environmental > Aquatic > Non-marine Saline and Alkaline...
GCGGCCACCGGTATCCGCATCGAGATCGACGGCACATACTGCCCAGCATTCTGTTGCAAGTGAAACTGGCAGCGTTGCCAGGGTACGCTGGGGAAGACTGCCTTGCGTGCCGCCTGTAAGCCCGCGCGAAGGTATTTGGGGTCAGAGGAAGGTATTTGGGGTATTTGGGGTCAGAGTAAAAACCCTTACACTGCGATCATAGGCATGGGGCCTCGCGTGAACACGAAGTTTTTACTCTGACCCCAATTGTCCCCAATTGTCCCGATGAGCAATGCCATAACTGCGTAATTTATCCGTCACGATCTTCCTGGGTTCCTGGCCATGACTGCGCAATAACCTTTTGAAGAAGCGTTTTCCAGTTGCTCCATCACGCTTGGCCTGGAGGAATACATCAACGACCTCGCCATCCTGGTCGACTGCCCGCCACAGGTAATGCTGCTTGCCGTTGATCTTTACGAAGACCTCGTCGATGAAGAAAGTATCGCCATAACCACGGTGCTTTCGCGTCAATCTTCTGGCGTATAGAGCTCCGAACTTGATGCACCAGAGCCTGATGCTTTCGTAGCTGACGGTAATACCTCGTTCGGCTAGCAGATCTTCGATGTCGCAGTGGCTACAGGTTGAATCTGTAGTAGATCCAGACGGCGTAGGAAATGACATCTGGAGGGAATCGGTGGCGTTTGTGTGTGTTCATCACCGGATTATCCCATTTCGGGGGGTTAACTTGGCAGAACCCTCAAGGGGGTTCATCAAACTCAGATCCGGGCGGCGGCTTATGCGCTTCCCTATAGACTCGGGCTTTATCACAATCCAGGGCGCACCAATTTGCGATTTTAAAATTGACCAACGCGGAAATAGTAACCAGGACGAGATCCCAGCCGAACGGGATGAACCCAGAGCCGCCAAAATTCCCTAGCCACGACACTAGCGTAAGGCTTGCCAAATAGGGCAATAACCATAACGACTCCCGTGTGTCGAAACTCGCGATGGCTTTACGTTCGACGATCAGTCGCTTGAAAAACAACGTAATGAGCGCGCTGCATACGACCAACAACAGCAGCTTTGTACTGGTCCAGCCACTCCAATAAACGATCAGGGCAGACACGACAAATCCAAGTGTTGCAACGAGTCGTGGTGCGGGAATGTTGAAGCGATCAGGCGGGTTGGGTATTTGTCGTCGCAAAGCCATTACTGCAACGGGCCCGATAGAAAATGACAAAACGATTGCTGCGGAGTTTATTGCAACAATATTTTCGAACTGCAGCGAGAATAGGAGCGCGAAACCTAAGAAGAAATTTAGTGCCAGAGCATAAACCGGGATACCCCGCAGTGACAAACGACTAAATATTGAAGGTAAAAAGTGATTTCGTGACATGGCGTAGGCAAGTCGGGCGTTTGAACCCGTGGCCACGAGCGCACCGCCAGCAGGACCAATTAGGGCGCCGCCATAAATGACGGCGGTTAACCAACTAATACCTAGCGCCATTGAGACTGCCGCAAGTGGACCCAAGCCATGCGACGCCTCGATATTTGCCCAACCATTTGCAAGTTCGTCCGTGGAAAGGGCTCCGATAAACGACACTTGTAGCATAATGTAAATGAACAATGGGATCAGCAGTCCGAATATCAACGCCAGTGGCACATTCTTGCGTGGATTGCGCGTTTCTCCCGCCATGTCGATCGCGTGCCGAAAGCCGATCAGGGCAAAAATGATTCCGCCCGTCGATACCGCCGAAAGAATTCCATGCCAACCGTACGGAGCGAAGCCCGCCGCTGGCGACGAAAAGTTCTCGGTATCGAAGCGGCTGGCGATAAACGTAACAGCGATGATTATTGGCACAGCGAATTTAAACCAGGTGATGGCTGAATTGGCCCGCGCAAAGGCCGCGGCACCGAGCGCATTAATGATCACAAACACAATCAACATGAGCCCTGCCATCATGAAACCGACGCTGCTCAATGCGCCCGTATTAATATCTGTCACCAGCACCGGCCAGTGTGTGGCTGCATAGCGCAGCACTACCGCGACTTCGATGGGCGCTTGTGTGCAATAGCCCACCCAGGCGGTCCAGCCAATGACGGCCGCTGTAACGTCACCATGTGTATATCGGGGGATGCGTGCGATGCCCCCCGCGACGGGCAAAACGCTCGCTATCTCGGCGAAGCTAAACGCCAGTAACAACATCGCAATGGCACCGATCACCCAGGCAATGATGGATGCGGGTCCGGCCAACTGCGCAGTCAACAGCGGCGAAAATAGCCATCCCGAGCCGAGGATACCGCCAGCTGCAATGAGCGTCAGAGGGACCAGTCCTACTGTACGTTTTAGCTCGGGGCTGTTAGCGCTGGCATCTGTCATTAGGCTATAACCTGCTTGTGTCGGGACGTGGGATAAAGGGTTAGAGCCTTTTTATTATGTGATTATCTCCAGGCAGGGCGCTTGGGTGGCGCGATTTGGTTCTATCTCCACGACTAGATGGTTGAGCGCAGAGTCAAACCTGTCATCGGGCTGTCCTGCACCGCAGTTTATCCGCCATACCGTATGGATTTTGGTGTTTTTTCGCCCGCCAATATTGTCAGTATTAAATGCCAGTCTCCTGACGCCTATCAGATAACCCATCGTATACAGTGATAATCTGTATAAGGCAGCCCCGCATGCAACATACCCATCAGAACTTGAACTTGGTGGTCGCCTGAACACGGCTGGCGGTCGCACTTTTATCGTTCTTGTTTCTGCGCTCGCCCCACAGGTATTCAACACCCATGTCCACTTGTTTGAGGGGACTCCAGACGAGGTTACCCGCAGCATACAGGGTCCGATCCAGGCTATCATCAGTCTGCCCACTTTTGTTATCCACGTTGACCCAGCCGAATACGGTATTGGAGCGCAGGCTGTCCGTCCACCAGTGCTGGAAAGCACCGAACCCCTGGAAGGAATTGATGGCCTTCAGGTTACCGTTACCCGTAAACATGGCATCGTCGAAGCCACCGTCGCTGTTGTAGCTGGCGATGCCCGCGCCATAGACCACCTGAAATTTAAAGTTATCTTTTTCAGCCAGCAGCGGCACCTTGATATTACCTGCTAACTGCGCGCCCCAGCCGATAACGGTATCCGCTCCCCCAAAGTCAGCATCTCCGCGGATCTGACGCCCGATGATAGCCGGCTTGAGGTGTCCCCAGTCGCCATGCCAGTTTAAAGAAGCAACGGCATCCGGCCAGCCGCTTTGCGTGCTGCCGTCAGTAACGCTGTAGTCCGGATCTTCGAAAGCCAGCCAGAGGGTAAACTCGTCATCCAGATCACGCGCCCACCTGATCAAGGGTTGGCGGAGTTGCTGTGAACCGTTAGGTCCCTCGTAATCCATGGTCTCTGGTAAAGCATCGAGATCGTCCCACGTCGTCCAGGACTGGCCGATACGCAGGTCACCCCCCAAAGAGAAAACCATCCAACTGTCCCCACGCTTGGCGCAGCTGTATGTTCGCATCAGATGACGTCGTATTGCCGCCGAAATCCCAGGACAGGAAGGTAGACAGATTGCCTTGCGCTGTCGGCGTAACAGTACCGAGGACAAAGCGCGAAGCATTGGCGGTAAACGTTGTCTGATGATTGGGCACACCAGAAGGGTTGCCCTGGACCACAATACGACCAAAGCAAGGGGTCAGTGTCCTTGATCTCCTTTCCTCGACTTTCTATCACCACCCCAGCCAGCAGATTGCGGGGCACGATTGGCCACCTCGTGCAGGCTTGCTTTGAAAGCATCTGAGCCAAAAGCCCACCCCTTATTTGTCGCGCTTCTCAGGCACGCCACTAAATGAGGTTCAGGTTTGTGTATGAAGAGCTGCCGATAGATCTGCTGGCGTTCCTCGTGATTACGGGCGAGGGCTAGGTACAGCTCATGTGGGGTGAGTAGCGGATTTGAACGCCCCAATGCATTAGCAGCAAAGCTGGACCAGGGGTATTCTTCGGGATGAGCCACCATCCTTGCGCGTACGGGGTTCATCTCTATATAAGTCGCTACCATAAAAAAATATGTATCTGTATCTACGAGCGTAGATTTGTACCTGCCTTCCCACAGCGTCCCGGTTCTGTGATATCGGTCGTTAAAAAATCTAACATAGCGTCTGCCCAGCGATTGCATCATTCGCCCAGTAGACTCAGCAGTTTCCGGCGACACGAGGAAGTGCACGTGATTGGTCATTAGAACATACGCGTGAATATCTACCCGATGCTTTAGAGCTGCATCTGAAACGAAACTGAGGTACTGCAAGCGGTCACCGTGTTCAAGAAAGCAAGGTGCCCGGTTGTTTCCGCGTTGAATGATGTGGTGGGCGCATCCTGGTGCGTAGAGTCGAGGCAATCTGGCCATTACGGATTCCGAACTTATTGGTTCGTCCCGATAAGAACAACAAATTTGAGGGCGTTAGACAATATCGAAAGTGGTCATGTTCAAAGAATCTGACCCCTTGATCTCACCTTGATCTCAAAGAATCTGACCCCTTGATCTGATCTCAAAGAATCTGACCCCTTGATCTGCCCCCTTGATCTACAACATTGTCAGCCGCTGGCTACGTGAAATAGATGTTATCTTTGAAATGACTGTCCATATGAGGTTGACACCTTCCGATACCGCGTACGCATAAAAAAGAGACTATTACTGTCCGTGAATATGCCGACCTGTCGAGCGTACTTAAGCGGCTAACTGAATGCTTGTACTTGACCCAGCAGCTTGCCGTATGGTGAGCAGGCGTATTTGTGAGTTACTAGGCCATTCTTGTCCCTGAGATCCACGGTGTGGCCCTTATCGTCAAAGTGATACCCGTGGTGGTCGTCGCCAGACTCCGTCGCAGCTCGGCACGCACCGCAGATATAACAGCGCATGGGTCCACCGGCGGCGTTGGCTTGGGCCAAGTAAGAGGCCAGTGCGGTCACAACTGATAACGGTTTTTACTCTGACCCCAATCACTTATAACGGTTTTTACTCTGACCCCAATCACTATTTTCCAATCACTATTTTGGGCATAACGCTATTGGGGGGCTAGCTTGTGGCGCTGAACAGGTACACTATTTGCTTGTGGGGATAGGGTATCTGGGTGCCTCAAACTGGCGAGTTACGCCAACTAGTTCGTACCGTCATTGCTTACATTGCTTACATTGCTTACATTGCTTACATTGCTTACATTGCATATGGTCGTTTCGATAAGGTGGTCCATAAAACTGACAAAAACAGGATTGCAATTATGAAGAAGCACAAAGAAACTATTATTTACTTATCCCTGGCCAGTGCACTCGCGGTGGGCGCTACCCAGGCTGCGGCGCAAACTGCAAATACGCAATTTGGTGAAGATGCACTTGGGAGCGTGACCACGGGGTTCAACAACTCTGCTTTTGGCTATCAGTCGCTTTTTTCGAACACCGAAGGCACTGAAAACACGGCGAGTGGCAGTTATTCGCTCCGTTCCAACATCAATGGCTTCTCCAACACGGCCAGTGGCAATTATTCGCTCTTTTCCAACACAGAAGGCTTCTTCAACACGGCCAGTGGCTCTTCATCGCTTTTGTCCAACACCACCGGCAACTCCAACACGGCGAGTGGCTTTTCATCGCTCGCTAACAATGACATCGGTTATGCTAATACCGCTAATGGTGCTTTTTCGCTCGCTTCCAACACCACCGGCTGGGGCAACACGGCGAGCGGCGATTATTCGCTGTACTCCAATACCACGGGCATTATCAACACGGCCAGCGGCGCTTACTCGCTCTCTGCCAACACCACGGGTAGCGACAATGCGGCGATGGGCGTGTTCGCCCTGAATTCAAATACCACCGGCACCAGCAACACGGCCAGCGGCGCTTACTCGCTCGTGTCCAACACCGAAGGCAGTGACAACGCTGCCTTGGGTGACAGTGCCCTATTTGCCAATCTCACCGGCAGCTCCAACGCGGCGATGGGCGCGTTCGCCCTGAGTGAAAACACCACCGGGGACTTCAATAACGCCATGGGCGTCAATGCTCTGTACTTCAACACAGAGGGACAAAATAACTCTGCTCAGGGGGTGGCTGCGCTCTACAACAACACCACGGGCAGCAACAATGTTGGGGTCGGCACTTTCAGTCTTCAAGCTAACACCACGGGCAATTTCAACCTCGGTATCGGTCTTGGTTCTGGTTACTCCAATACGTCCGGCAGTAGCAATATCTTTCTGGGCTACCTGGCAGGTGCTTTTGAAACGGGCAGTAACAAGCTGTACATCTCTAGCAATGGCACGAGGCCACTGCTGTACGGCGAGATGAGTGAAACCGCCGCTGACAATAAACTGGGCATAGGGACCAATGTTGTGGGCGCGGGCAAAACAATTGCTGTTCATAACGGTGCCAGCCTGAGCGCCGGAGGCGTCTGGACGAACGCCTCTTCACGTGAACTGAAAGACAACATCGAAGCCCTCAGCACCGAGGATGCCAACGCGGCATTGGAAGGGCTTTCACCGGTACGCTATGTGTACAAGAACTCGCGTGATGAACAGTACGTGGGCTTTATTGCTGAAGATGTTCCCGAGCTGGTTGCCAGCAATGACCACAAGTCATTGTCACCGATGGATATCGTCGCGGTGTTAACGACAGTGACCAAAGATCAGAAAGCTAAATTAGCAGAGGAAATAGCGCAGAAGGACCTGGAGATTGTGGCGTTACGTGATGCGCTTGCACAACAGGAATCGGCGATCCAGCAGCAATCAGACCGCATGCTACAACTTGAAATAGTCTTGGCAGAGGTGTTGCGTCATCAATCGGACGTTGCTCAAGTCAGTATGGCCAACTGAGAGTCTGACTTTAACCTATCAGGTATTTTCCTACCCGGCTGCAGTGAGAAATGGCAGCCAACAGAGTCCGCCACCGTGCGGACTTTTTGTTGCCGTTAGATTGAGAATGATAAGACTCGTATTGGGGTCAAATAGACCCTCGGGCTAATAGGCGTTTAAGTATCTCCCGATATCATTTCGGGGCACTATAGAGCCGCTTGTATGTGCTCATCGTAGTAAGCCTCCAGGTTTAGGTTCTCCACGGTTGCGATTGAGTGCCAACGCAATGAATCAGTTAGATAAGTAAGAATCGTTGTTTTTTGCGTACTTCCGGTGCTTTGGAGAGCGGGTATGAATGCGTTGCGTTATTTCGATTAAGATTTGCTAGCCAACATCGGGACACGACTGGCGGGAGGGTGCACTAAATCTCCAGGAAAATTTTTCAGTAACACCGCAGCGCAGTCGTTTTTTTGCGTGTGCGACGTTGAGATTTGGACATTAGAGGCCGTGTATTACTTTCGATTGTAAATGGGAGTTTTCTGACATCCTAGGCTAAGCCGTAGGTAACCTGAACGAGTGCGCCTAGTGCTGCCGACTCTGGCGCGGAAAAGTAAGTATTTAGCACCGAGTTTACGGGGGTTTCTTGGCAGCGCTGGATTCAACCGATGGCGTTGGCTGGAGTCAGGAAGAGGCCAGTGCGTTCAAAACTGACAACGGTTTTACGCTGACCCCAAACAACTCCAAAACAACTTGACCCCAAACAACTATTGCGCCACGGGTAGACTGGCGCTTTCCGTTTTGATGTTTGTCAGGTACCCTTCTGGTATTCGAGCTTGCTCATCATTACTCATCTAACACTAGCGTACCCTGCGATGAACACACACCAATCGGCATTAAGTGCGTATGCAGCTGAAAAACAACGCATGGATAGTCTAGGCCGGTCAATCTTCGGCAATATCGCAGAATGCATCCGACCGCATCTGGCGACTCTATCTTGTGATAACACCGTGAGCGAGTTGCGCGCTCATGTTTAGCACGGCACAAGTTCTTGCTCTGCTTGCCGCGGTGGGTATGTTTATTTTTAGCGCCTATATGTATCTCAATACGGGCGATTGGGTGGCGTCTGTCTTTGCGTTGGGTAGTTTGTGTTATTTTGTTTTTTTCCTCCTTATTTATAAACGGAACAATCCATGACACGCATGCTATTGCGCAATGCAGTGCTGATTTTTTTAGGTTTTTCTTTTCTGGGGGGGTGCGCCACTCTGACACCAGACCTCGATCCTCCTAAAGTCAGCCTGGTGAGTTTTCGAAGTCTGCCCGCTGAAGGCGGCTCCCCACGCTTTGAAATCACCCTCAATGTGATGAACCCCAACAAACAGACCCTGGATATTGCGGGCATTAGCTACACCGTTGAATTATTGGGCAAGGAACTTATCGCGGGCGTGGCCAAAGATGTGGCGCCTATTGAAGGCTATAGTGAAGGCACCATCACGCTTGAGGCCGGCCTGCAACTGCTGGAGATATTGCGCCTGATGGCCAGCCTCGGTGGCGCCGGCACGGAGCTGCTGGAGTACCGGTTCTCGGCGAAGATTGATTTCAATGGCATTATCCCCACACAGCGTATCGAAGAAACGGGGGAGATCAAGCTGAACTAGGTCTTTTCACGCTGGATTAATCCGCTTCAGTTCCATATGGACTGCGTAAAAATGGCCAATATCACCAGCGGGCAAATCAGTTTTACGTACCAGGGCCAGATTCTCCAGAACACGCTTGTGACCGCCTCCGGATGACCTTTACGCAGCTCCTGCAGCAGCGTATCCCTGTGCCAGACCCATCCTGCATAGATACAAAACATAAAGCCCAGTAGCGGCTGGCTATAGCGTGTGGTCGCGGTGATCACCAGCCCAAATAGCGCGTCGAAATTCGTCAGGATGATACCGCTGATAATGGCGATCAGGCCGCCGATTGCCCAGGACGCCAATTTGCGCCTGGCGTCCAATTCTTCAATGGCATACGCCACGGGCACTTCTAACATTGAGATGGACGATGTTAATGCTGCGACGCTCATAAGAAAAAAGAAAATAAACGACAAGACTATGCCGGCCGCCCCGATGGTATTAAAGAGCTGTGGCAATACTGTAAAGATCAGCGTGTCTTCGGAAATCAGAGTGCCAGCGGCGGTAAAGATCTCCACGCCATTGTGCGCCGCCACGTACATCGCGGGCAGTACCAAGAACCCGGCCAGCACCGCAATTGAAACATCAACGAGCGTAACCATACCGCCCAGTAGCGGCAGGTTTTCGCGATCACTGAGATAGGAACCATAGATCAACATGGTGCCCACGCCGAGCGATAGCGAGAAGAAAGCCGAGCCCAGTGCGTTCAGGATCAATGTCGGTGAGAGCACGCTATCAAAATCCGGCATGAGATACACTTTAAGGCCGGTCATCGCACCCTCGAGGGTGAGCACGTACATTACCAGCGCCACGAGTATCAGTAGCAATGCCGGCATTAAACGTCGGGACCAACGCTCAATACCCTGTTGAACCCCTGCAGATACGATGGCAATAGTGAACGCCATAAAGAGCAGCATGAACAGCACATTTCGCCCGAAGCCAAATGACGTTAACCAGCTGGAAAATGCGGTGTAACCAAACAGTTCGGCCAGTGCGGAGAAGCCAAAAGCGATCATCCAGCCCGCTACGATAGCGTAAAAGCTGAGAATCAAACTGGCGACTATCAGTCCTGCGATACCAGTGGCAGCACCGATATTACGCACCAATGAATGATTCGAAATCTGCCGTAGCGCGCTGACGGCATTGGAGTGCGCATGTCGTCCAAGAATCAACTCTGCCATCAATACCGGATAGGCCAGAAGGAAGGCGAGCAGCAGATAGACGAGTAGGAATGCTGCGCCGCCGTTACTTGCGGCTTGTGTCGGAAAGCCCCAGATATTACCGAGGCCGACCGCGCTGCCGGAAGCGGCCATTACAAAGCCAAAGCGCGAGCTGAACTCCCCTCGATTGGCTGCCATGCAAAATCCCGAAATCCATGTTATTTGCCGCGCAGTGTATCAGATTAAGCAACATCCTTTCTGTAAATTCGGTTATCCCTTAATTGCCAGTTCTTCGTCAAAGGTGACATAGCGCTTGTCTGCCGTCTGCCAGTCTTCCGCAATTTCCATTAACACCGCCGATACCAGT
>Ga0208903_1002174_pt1 | contig 9976 bp, 10 predicted proteins | sample AntAceMetag02UKJ_FD_184769 | JGI IMG/M metagenome (GOLD analysis project Ga0208903, IMG submission 184769) | Saline lake microbial communities from Ace Lake, Antarctica - Antarctic Ace Lake Metagenome 02UKJ (SPAdes) (version 2) | ecosystem: Environmental > Aquatic > Non-marine Saline and Alkaline...
TCTTGACTTCTTAAAAAAATTAAATGACGAAATAAATAAGAACGGAAAACAAACCCTTTTTTGGGGAGATATTGTGTTAAGCCATCCCGAGCTCATTAAAGACATCCCAAAAAACATGACGGCTTTAGTTTGGGGATACGATGCCACCTATCCTTTTAATTTAAATCTCGCCAAATTCCAAGAGGCGGATTTAGACTTTTATGTGTGTCCTGGCACTTCCACCTGGCGCTCTGAGATCGGCAGAAACCACAACGGTTTTATAAATCTTAAAAATGCAGGGATAGAGGGAAAGAAGTTTGAAGCGAAAGGGTATCTGATTACAGATTGGGGCGATTACGGACATTTCCAACCGAAAACAGTTGGTTACCCTACGCTGGTATTGGGTGCGAGCTATGCTTGGAATTATAAGGAGGAAGCATTGGAAAATTTATCTTTTCAACTCAATAAATATGTCTTCCAAGACACTACAGGCTTTACCGCAAAAGCCTTGTTGACTTTAGGAGATGCGTATTTAAAAACGAATATACCCGAAGGTAATGCGAATGCTTTCCATCTTATGATTCGAAGGTATAAATGGACTATGCAAGGGCATTATCAAACAAAAAAACTGAACAAAGAAGGCCTGTTGGCTGCTGAACAAGAAATAAACAAAGGATTGGAACTTTTGAGAAAAGCAAGGCCCAAATGTGCGGACGCTGAAATTATTTTGGAAGAAACGGAACAAGCTGCTCATTTGGCCTTTTTTGGTATCCATTTAGGTTTGGCACGTTTGAAAGCCAAAGGAATGAAAACCAAAAATATTCCAAAAAAAACAAGACGCGCGCTTGCTTCTGAATTGCAGATGGTAATACAAAATCATAAAGCCATTTGGTTGGTTAGAAATCGTGAAGGCGGTTTAAGTGACTCTGCATCTAAGTTAGAAGACGTATTGAATTATTTAAATGAATGACAGGAAAATAGAAAGTACTAAAAGGAGATTGTTCCGATTCTTGAGACTCGGAATTATTAAAAATGCAAACTAAGGCAAGAAGGCTTTGAAAGGAATACCATTGGTCTGACTCAGAATGAGCACTGGAGCGAGAATGCATATTTGCTAAATTATTTAAATGGAAAAGCGAGGGAGTTTGGATAGAAATCCCGTTTTTCTGTGATTGGCTAGAAAATATTTCGATCCAAAAAAACACATTCGTCGAGACGAACTTTTGGTCTTTGGAGGATACTAAAATAAGCATCGGAAAAAAGAAGTTAATTGCGCCTTGTGTTCAAGCCTATACAGAGCATCGTCCTTTAAAAGCATCGGAAGGGATAATTGGAAAAGGAATGGAATCTCCTTATCAGACTTCTCCAGAAGCAGCTACTATTTATGACCCTATTTGGATTGAAGGGGTTTGCCTGATTTTCATTGGTATACCCATCAGTAATATGCTTGAGAAAGGAGCTGAGAGTATTGGAACAAGAAACATCCATTATCCGGTTTTGGCATTTCGGGTGCCTTGTGAAATAAAGAAATGAAAAGGATAAAAAACAGTCCATAATAAAATCCAAACGGTATTTAAAGGCCGTTTGGCTAAACGTTGAACTCAATTCTAGAACAATCTAATTATGAAAAGAACCATTTTTTTAATCGTACTTCTTTCTCTTACTGCGCCAATGATTCAAGTATCTGCTTGTTCTATGTTCAAGGTTACGGAAGGTGGCAAGACACTCGTGGGTAATAATGAAGATTATTGGAATCCAAATACACGAATTTGGTTTGAACAAGGGGAAGCCATGAAGCTTGGAGCCATGTATGTTGGATTCGACAATATGTTTCCACAAGGAGGAATGAATGAAGCTGGACTTGTTTTCGATGGATTTGCTATGGATTTCCTTGCTATATCCGATACAGCTGGCAAATTATCTGTAAGCTCTAGTGACGAAATGTTTTCTTTCACTAAAAACATTCTTCAGACTTGTTCGAAAGTAAAGGAGGTGAAGGAATTACTTTTAAAGTACAATCTAGAAATGTATCAATCCTCTCTGCTTTTCTTTGTAGATAAATCTGGAGATTATCTAATTGTGGAAGGCGATTCATTGATTCTAGGAAATGACCCCACGTATATTCAATCCAACTTTTATCCTTCCTGTACAAAGAAAGACAAAGACGTTAAAATTGATTTTTATCAAAAGGGAAGGGAATATCTAGCTGAAAATAAGGCAGATACGAGCCTAGCCTATTGCGCGAATATCATGAATGCTATGCATCAGGATTGGGGAATAGGAGGCACTTTATACAGCACAATCTATGATTTAGAAAAGGGGACCATATCCTTGTATTATCATTCTGATTTTGAAAACGTTGTTACGTTTGACTTAAAAGAGGAATTAGAAAAAGGAAATAGAACGATGGAGATCCCTGAACTATTCCCGAAAAACACAATGGCCCAAAACCAGTTGACGGAATACAATTATACAATTGAAAGTATTGAGTTGCTAGACAATCCAGCCCTGGCGAATGACTCTCAAGAATTGCAAAGAATTATAGAGGAAATAGCGAATGCAAAACCAGACTTTAGATTTGAAACTAAAATTAATATGATGGGTTACCAGTGGATTAGAGGGTATGAGAATACTGAAATCGCAATACAAGTATTCCATTTAAATTGTCAATTGTTTCCAAAGTCTAGCAATACCTTCGACAGTCTTGGTGAAGCGTATATGGAAAACGAACAGTATACGGAAGCTCAGAAATATTATAAAAAGTCATTCAAACTAGATAGAGGAAATGCAAATGCTGAAGCCCAATTGGTGAAGCTGAAATTATTGGCGAATTAATATCAATCACAACAAAGAACAATACACATTAACACCCGCCTTAATCTAGACAAAGCGGAATGCTGAGAAATATCGTGCGTGACGAAATTCCTGTAGAATAAAGCCAATGGACAATAATCTGAACCGAATCAAAACGGAAGTGTATGATAAATGCGCTCTTGAGATTTCGGACTTTGAGCTTGAACCTGAAAGTAAAGAATATGATGCCTGCCGATTTGAACTGAGCGGACGGAGAATTATAAGCAGAAGCGCTAGAATTACATCGAAAAAAGAAGGGCAATTCGTCACGTTTTGGAAACGAAATGGAAATGGACCGATTGAGCCGTTTAACGCATCCGACCCAATTGAATTTTATACCGTGAACGCGCGGAATGAAAACCAGTTTGGACAATTTGTTTTTCCAAAATCCGTGCTGATTCAAAAAGGAATAATATCAACGGAAAATAAAGAGGGAAAAAGAGCCTTCCGGGTTTATCCTAAATGGGATGTTACGAAAAGCAAGCAAGCGGAAAGAACTCAAAAATGGCAACTACTTTATTTTTATGAAATCAACAATTCAACAGACTTAAAAGGGGTGTCGAGATTGTATGGAGCTTAAGGCTTGTTCGGAAACAAGGGCACACAGAGAAGGATTCTTCACGGTTTTTTTTGAATAAAAAGACAGAAGAGATTAAGGAATTTTTAAACTCTTCTATTAACAGATTTCAAGAAGAAAATGAAAAACCCAATGCGGTTGGAATTTATCGCTGTCCATGGTCTTCTTGGATAACCACCAATTTCAACATCCATGAGAAAATGGAAGACACTGGAAATAATTGTCTGGACTTTGTTGAGTTTGACTTTATGGAAATAGCCGAATGGGAAAATGAATATAAAGCAGGCAATCCTGAATTCAAATTAAAGGGCTCCCTAAAAACTCATGATCACGAGCTTGGAGATGAACATTTAAATGAATTTGTATTTGAGTATTTATAACCAATAGTGAAGGAATTAAAGAAAAAGTATACTACTGATTTTCTTCTGCAGATGTTGGATAGCAGTAGGACAGAAGAAATATAAAGTAGAATGAAATAACAATACAGCGTATAATGCATAGTAGCCTGCGAAATGTTAGAGAAAGCTGTGTTAAACGATAGCAGCAATTACAAAAAATGACATCCGCTTTACCTTAATTTACACTTTAGAAATACAGTATGAATTTGCGTAATCTACTTTTATAGAATCAAAAAAAACAGAAGTTATGCGAAACAAAAATCTTAATACGCTGTGCATAGTTTGTCTCAGTACACTTATGTCTTGTGCACAAAACCCCACCACTGTTGAAAATAGTAAAGAAGATAAGCCCATAGAAAAGGTTCAAGCAAAAAAGCATGTACCGCACAATTATGGTGGATATTATTGTCCTGATAATTTAAATGGATTTCCTGCTGTAGATATAAATAATTGGGAAAGTGTGCCTGTTGTAAGAGGAAGAATGGCAACGAAGGAAGAAACTCGAAATGGGACTTCTCTAATCTTTGTTGATGTTCAAAAATATCCAGATGCAAAACCTTTGGATATGGAAATGCCAAAACTGGCTCGTTATTACAGTCGTTCTTCTGGAAAAGAAGAAATAATAATTGTTATTCAAGCTTTGAATATTTCGAATGATTCTGTTGTCGGTTTTAGATATTTAAATGGAGGAAATGGTAGCGCTCGAATGAATGAAGTGAAGTTTCTTTCTGATAAGGATATTGAAAACCTTGCACCTTCTCGCTTTGTGACTTTAAATTTCGAGATTAATGCGACTAAAAGTAAAATTTGGGAAGTGCTAACTAATGCAGAATACAGCAAAACGCTTCAAGCTGTTTTTGACGAAGAAAATGCACTTACAGCGGATTGGAATAAAGGATCAAAGGTTAATTTTAAATACCTGAATGCAGGTAAGATTACCTCCGAATTTGCAGATGATCTATATGGAAATCAGTATATTCAAATTGATTATGAGCTGGGCGATCGTCAATATGTTGAAAAATTCCTTCTCTCAGAAGAACAAACAAACGAATCAAATTACGTTGAAAAAGTCCTTCCAGCAGAAACCGAAGAAACAATCAAATCAAATTTGCGAATCGTCTGTGGTCCTTATGGCGATGATTTTGAAAATCAAAAGAGAATTTTAAATAACTGGGCTCAAAAAGTCAAAGAGTTGAGTGAAAAGGGATAGGCGTTATTTTGGAATTCGAGCGAATAAATTCTAAACTGCATTGAAACAAAACGTGGCCAAAACCTGGGCAATTCAATAAAAAGAAGGCATCTCATCTTAAGTACTCGACTGCTTTACATGATGATCAGAATTATGCTTTTTAAGGGGAGTTGAAGTGGGAAGCGCATGTCAGGCAAGGACAGAGTTTCTTCACTAGAACTATACTTCCTGCTATAACGGATTTAACACCGTCTACTCCCTAGCATGAACAATAAACTCAAGAAGGATAGTCCCAGGTTAATCAATACTTGGGCTTCTATGATTGGTCAAATTCGGTCTATAATTTAATTGTGACAACCGCCATTTTTCCAGTGTATTATTTGAGTATCACTGAAGCGGTATTTGGTGGTGAGATGGTTCAATTTTTCGGCATGCTGGTTAAAAACGCTGTTCTCTACTTCTATGCTATATCGTTCTCCTTCTTAGCTATTGTCTTTATCTCCCAAATACTCTCCGGAATTGCCGATTATGGAGGCATCAAGAAACGATTCATGCAGCGCTTCCTCATATAATTGAGAGGTTTCATTGCCTACTGCATTGCTTTTTAAGATGGTAATATGCCGTAATAGAAAGAAGTGAGGATGTATGCTTGGCCCTGGGAATCATTCTAATTCCAGGGCTGGTATTCTTGTTTGTATTTACTTGAAAGTTTGCAATAGAATTCTACTGCAGAGAAATGGGAAAATACAAGGGTGTATTAGATGAGCCTATCAATCAAAATGTGAAAGAGAAAATAAAACAATCTTCAATATGAAATCAGAGAAACCCCCATTGTCATTGATGCGGTTGAATACATAGCTCCACACTATTCAAATATTCATGAATTCATTGCTTCAGTTGGTAACGATCCTTCAGATATAATTCATAAAGCCTGGTCTGATCCGAAAGAACACAGAAAAGTTTCTTCAATGACAGGAACCAGTCATTTAGCAATAAGAACACTTGAAGGAGACATGAAAATAAGCAATGAGGACTGGATCATTAGAGTCGAGAAAGATGAATATTATCCGGTTTAATTAATTTATGTTTTTAGCAATCCGATTAGATCGGCTTGCTGTGTTGATTAATTGTACTGAACTATCAACGTACTCATTCGCGCCCATGACAATTTAGGTTTTGTTGAACGAATCCTCCCTTTGGTCGGAAGCCTTTCTCATTTTGAATAAAAGTATTGGATTTTTAAATTCAACTAAAATCTAAACTATCGATGATGTATAAAAAAATCACAAACACTGGGAGAGCGGGTCTATTCTCAAGCAGAGGGATTTAGCCGGCTCCAAGACAAATTAAGGCTGTATTTTTCTATAAACGTAAAAGCTACACACCATTTTACTTTTGATGCACGCCGACCTCCACAGAAAGGACCATTATTGTTTGAGAGTAAAAGACAAATTATAGGCAATTAAAAAACGGATGAAGCGGTCAGGATTTCCTATGCCAAAAACCCAGAGTTTAAAACCAAAATGCCTCAAATAGCAAGCAAGAGCATAAAAAGAATGAGGCATAAAAAAAGGCTGCATTAACAGCCCAACATAGATTCTTATCCAATCTTCTCCACTCGAAATCAGACCCGGAAAATCGCTTTCCCCATAGGAGCAAAATGGCTGCCCCGGATCCGTCAACAATGCATTCATTTTTGGCCTATCGGCAGAACGAATGCTTCGTTATTGTATGCCGTTTTTACTTTCTCCTTACATATTATGATTAATCAAAATCACTAATCTTTTGTCAGGTGCAATTAAATAGAAGTTCGTGCTTCCACCGTCATCGTATGAATAATATGCTCCTGGCTGATTTGCTATTTTTCTTATGAAATCTTGTCTGTCAATAATTTCACCTTTCCACCCACCGTAATTTGGTGTCACAAATTCCAAAATCTCTTGTTCATTTTCTTTAACTGGAGTTCTTGTCCATTTTATATCAGCGAATTCTTTTGGTGGAAAGTTGTCAAAAAAGTCCTTGTCAGGGTTTTTAAGATATTCTGCTGTTTCTTCACTGAATTTATAAATGTCCAAGGTGTAGCCTTCTCCACGAACACTTATTTCTTCATAGTCAAACTCTTCCCAACTCCAAAATTTTTTTCCTGTCAATTCCGTTGTTCTGTCTTGTATGTAGAAATTCTTTGAAAGTGGAAATATTTGAAATTCCCAAGTCAAGAAGACCAAAATTGCAGTCAAAATGGAAAGTTGAATTGCGAATGATTTCTTCTTTCCTTTTTTGTAAAGTCGAATTAGTCGAACTACCCAAATAATCAGGCCGACAAGCAGTCCAATCAGAAGTAGGATTAAGATTAGATATATTTCCATTTCTTAAAAGTGTGCCAACATCCGTATAAACCCACCTTTATTACGTTTATATCCATAGGTGTTTTTAGTAAAAACAGATGTTTTTTAATTAAATGTAATATTTGAAGTTTATATATCGAAACTATCAATAGGTCTACTTTCTTCTCCATACAACGCATTCTGTTGTCTAGTCCGCGTTTGCTCCTAAGCAGAATGCTAGCCCATAAAATCAAAAATCGAACAATAGCCAAACATTTTAAAATTCCCTTACAATTTAACATTTTTCTTACCCCATCGAGGGTAGGTTTCAAATTATATACTTAAATCCAAAGACACTCTTTCATCCCATACCCTTTCCACCTATATCCTTTCAACTGTACACCTAATTATATGGCATCGTTTTGTGTAGACAGATTTCTTCGTTTTTAGCTTCCTTTATTCCCCATCTCAGTTTCTTTCCTCTTCCAGAAGTCAGGACTTCCTATGCCAAAAAACCAGAGTTTAAAACCAAAATGCCCCAAATACCCAGAAAACAAGACCATTGAAAAAGAATGCCGCTTAAAAAAGGGCTGCATTAACAGCCCAACAGAGATTCTTACCCCATCTTCTCCACTCCTAAATCAGACCCAGAAAATCGCTTTCCCCATAGGAGCAAAATGGCTGCCCCGGATCCGTCAACAATGCATTCATTTTTGGCCTATCGGCAAAACGAATGCTTGGTTATTACCCTTTGTTATTTTTTCTCAAGCGAATAATTGTTCACTAAGACAGAAGCAGAAATCTGAAGGATTCTTTCTAACTCTCTTATCATGTCAACGGTCAGTTTCTTCTTACGATTTAATATCTCTGACACCCGACTTTTACCACCTATAATGCCTACTAAATCCTTTTGGCGTAAGTTCAATTCTTCCATTCGGATTTTAATCGCTTCAATTGGATCAGGTGCCTCAATCGGATAGTTCTGGTTTTCAAAATTCTCTATCATTAGCGATAGGATTTCTGCTTCATCTCCTTCTTTGGAGTCAATGGGAGCGTCAAAAATCACTCCTAAGCGTTCCAGTGCTTCTTGGTAGTCCTTGTCGGACTTAATGGGTTTGAGATTCATCTTTGTTCTTTTTAAATGGTGTCAGCATCTATTTTATCATACTCTTCATGGGTTCCAATAAAGCGAATGAACGCCCACTGCCTTTCATAATTGAATTTAACAATCAGGCGGTATGAGTTTCCTTTTATGTTAAAAACCACTCGTCCATTTTTTAGGATACTCGCTGAAATATAGGTTTGCTTAATATCATTCGGAGATGACCACTGAGCATTTTTGGCAGTGTCGTACCAAGTCTTTAAATACTGTTCTGAATCAGCGTGTTTTTCCCAATATTCTCGGAGCGTGCTTTTTGCGATTATACGTTTCATCCAACGAATTATGAAGCAAAGATACTATTAGTTCTCTGGTAGAGAACTTTCGGTCCGTTTTTTCTTAATAAAGGCTAACGGTTTTAATAAACGCAGGGCGGCTTCGTCTGTGGTTTAGTAAGGAAACAAAATATTAATTTGTCCACCGTAAAGCCGCTACCGGAGCGGGATTAAAGCCGCCTTGAGTTTATTTTTTGTTGTGTGTAGGCTTTTTTACCACGGTTTATACCAGTTAGAAGAATTTAGATGACTGCATTTCAAACTCATTTAATTATCACTCTCTCTTGTACGATTTGATCATCTCCTTCGAGTGTTATAATGTACACTCCTGAAGAAAGCGAGCTCAAATCAATGATTCTGCTGTTTACCAATTCATTATAGACTCCATTACCCTCCATGTCTGAGATGCTGATTCTTTTCACATTTGAGCTGACTTGTATGATTTTATCTGTTGTAGGATTAGGAAAGAACCTCAAATCATTAGACTCTTTTGGGTTTACATCATCAGATAATGACGAATAGAAGAATTGAATATTGTCAATTTTAAAGCGACAAAACCCATCTAAGTCTCCGTTAGGTAATGTCTGAGGCTTGCTTTCAAAACTTAACCAGATACTATCAATTTCATTTACATTTGGGTTTATTGTATTTAAAGAAATCGTAAAATATCCATTGGAGGTTGTGTCAATATTGTAGACGCGATTTACAACTACGATTCCATTATAAAAGAATAAAGTACCAACTGTAGCAAAGCCTCCGAAATAGATACTATCCATACTTATATCGAATGTAATTGAGTCTACTAGTCCAGATAAATTTGAAAATCTCCCAAGAATCTGTCCATTTCCACGACCAGCGAAACTAATGACATTATTCTCAATCCTTGCAGCTAAATTCCCATCTGTTGCATTTGAATCAGGAAAAACGCATTGGGTTGCCCAATTATTTGTAATCCACCCATTGGGCTGTATATAACCAGGGCTGGTATTCCAATTCTCAAAGCTCAGATCAATTTGAGAATGTCCAAAATGTAGAAAAAGAGTTGCTAAAATTAGAAAGATTGTCCTGTGGCTCATAATTCTTCTAGTTTGATACAATTACATTGAGAGCATCCACTATTTGCCCATTTACAATCATTGCCAGAGTGTAAGTTCCAGACTGATAGCCAGAAAAGTCGATTGTAATGGTGTTGGATTGCGGGTCTAGGATGTAGCTATTTAGA
>Ga0208903_1002176_pt1 | contig 9958 bp, 6 predicted proteins | sample AntAceMetag02UKJ_FD_184769 | JGI IMG/M metagenome (GOLD analysis project Ga0208903, IMG submission 184769) | Saline lake microbial communities from Ace Lake, Antarctica - Antarctic Ace Lake Metagenome 02UKJ (SPAdes) (version 2) | ecosystem: Environmental > Aquatic > Non-marine Saline and Alkaline...
AAAGAGAACGTAGGAATCAACAGTTCCAAGAGGTGGCGGAGTTTGAGCAACTATAACTGTTGGTATTAAAAACAGCGTGATAGCGATGAGTAGGTTTGTGGTTTTCATGTTAATTTATTTGGCCGATAGAATCTTGAGGGTGTCTACGATCTTTGTAGGACAAAAGTTACTCAGCTGTCAGTTAATGGCTTGGATACAAGTCTGTTTTCAACCAATTCAGTACCATCCATGCCTATTATTGCAATTCAAAAAGTAATGTTGAAAGCCGTTATCAACGATTTCTGCAGAGTCTACACCTCCGTTTGATTGAACATCTGGTTAGTATCATCAGAGAAAGCGTCCATTGATTTACTGCACTGAAACAATTGAGAGTTTGTGTATCCTAGGTCTGTGCTCTGTGAAACACCACTCTAGTTCTCTGATTTAAGCAGCAGGGTAATGGTTATGTCTCGTGTTTGTGAGGCGCTATTTCCACAATGAGCGTTCCAAATGATTGCTTTAAACCACTAAAATTGTGCTAGGGAGGCCGCCGTTATTTGTTGCCGGTATGCTTATATGTACAAGTGGATCTAGCCAACGAAAGGCTTCTAGAACGGAATCAATAAACACCTTCCTTGGATATCTATTTAGCAATTCATTTGGCTGTTTTCTGAAAGGCCAACTAGACCACTGATGAGCTACTTTTCAAATTCATATGTTTCAATAAATTGGACGAAAAGGAAAGGATATTTTGTACCTCTTCGGTTCGAGCAATATGAACGTATTGAAAGATCATTAAGGCTTCTCCAGTGCTTTCAATGTGGTGGATCTCATTGTCTTTTAAAAAGTCAATGAGGTCATCAGTAAAGAAGTCCCGAATTGCATCTTCGTCCCCTCCACTCAAATGAAACTTCCGCGAGAAACCTGGATGTCTCATGAAATCAATGTCCCTGTTTGATCGGGAGAAAGCCCTCACGCGCTCTAGTACCTGATCAAATAGGCCTTCCTTGTCAATGATGAATCGCGGTATAGGAGATGGGAGTCTGACAATCTGAACAGTCGTTTGATAGACTTCAAGTGCAAGCATTGCGCCCTCGTCAAACACAATGTCTGCAATCTCCCACTGCGCATTGTTCTCTAAATCTTTCCCTTGCAGAGAATTACTTTTCATTTCAATTGGGCGCGAATCAAAGAAGTGGAAATTCCTCAAATAGGAAGTGTTCCAATCTACATTGCGATCGAAAGACCAACCATTTTCAGTGGCCATATTTTGTAACCGAATTTGACGATTTGTGATCCGTTTATTCACACGGCCAGTAATGAATTTTAAGGCTCTATTATGACTGGTTGTGGCCACATGGCTATCTAACCCAACTAGTTTTACTTCCCCGCCATTGTTCTCTTGTACGCGTTTGTACTCGATTATGTTTTCCATGATCGAAAGGTCTACTAAGCGTGTTTGCGACATATCGATGCGCACAGTAGACCCTGTGGGAATCTCTTCAAGGAGTTTATCCAGCTTCAAGGCGTACAAGAAATTGGCAATTCCCTCCAATTTAACATCGTACGTGCCATTGTCTAACCTATGCCATTTCGACCCAGATTTATAAATCATTTGAAAGAAAGGCAAGAAGCCAACCTTCGCCAAGAGCATGTGGACCAATAATGTAACCAGAATTCCGCCAACAATGCCATACAGCAAGTTTGTGAATAAGGTTATAATGAGGGTGGCAGAAAGAAAGAGCAATTGTTCCACACCTTGATCATAGGCCTGTCTGAAGACCTTGGGTGATGCCAATTTGTAACCTGTGTGCAAGAGTATGGCCGCCAATGCTGCCAAGGGAATGCTTCTTAAAACGGGAGCCAAAATGAGGATGAAAAGAATTAGAAAAATTCCATGGTAGAGATTTGACCACTTGGTCTTGGCATGGTGATTTATGTTTACTGTACTTCGAACAATCACCGTTATGATGGGGAGTCCGCCTAATGCTCCAGAAATCATTGTGCTCAGACCTATGCCTACAAGGTCTTTATTCAAATCAGTTTTGCGCTTGAAGGGGTCAAGCTTATCAATGGCGCGGGCACTGGCTAAGGTTTCTATGGTGGCAATTGTGGTAATAGATAGTACGGTGAGCCAAAAAGCCATGGTTCCAATCATTCCAAAGTCTGGATGCATAATGCTATCCAAGGGGTTTTTAGGAATGTCAATAAGTAACTCAGGGCCAACTCCGTATGAATTCCCCATGAATTCAATTTGGTGTTCAGTGAAAAAATCAAAAGCAAAAACCAACGGCAATGCCAAGAGTAAAACCCACATTGGGGCAGGTATAGCACGAATGAAGGTGCTCTTAATTTTGGTGTAAGAAATAAGGACCAAAATCCCAACTAGTGCAATCAAAAAGACAAAGGGGTTGGCGTCAGGCAGTTTGTAGAAAATATCTGTTAAAGTTCCAATGGTGCTGTCAGCCTTTGAAGTTGTACCCAGTGCATAGTGAGCTTGCTTCGCGAAAATAATGACACCAATTGCTGCTAAAATTCCGTGTAATACAGACGAAGGCATGAGCTTGGCCAAACGGCCCATTTTAAGAAGGCCAAAGATGATTTGAATGCCTCCTGCCACAACTATTGCGGCCAATACGTAGTTGATGTTTCCATCCAATGCCAAAAGTCCGCCCAGAATCGCTGCAATCAAGCCGGCAGTAGGACCGTTAACTGATACATGACCTCCTCGAAAGAAAGTAGTAACAACCCCACCGATAATTGCAGAAAGCACTCCGGCCATTGGTGCCATGTCTGAAGCCACAGCAATTCCTAGTGCTAGGGGAAGCGCTACTAAAGAGACGCTGAATGCAGCCAAGAGGTCGTTGCGCCAATTTTCTTTTAATCCACGAATGCCGCCAGAAGGAGTAGTGTTGTTCTTGTTCATTGCTTGTGAAAAGCTTTTAAGGTAGGCTTTTTACATTTGAAGTGTGGGAAAACCACTGTGTGATCGGTGTTTTATCTTCTCTGGTTTTTGTTTTCGTAGAATTGCTTGAATGTTTACCCGCCCGAAGCATAAAAGAAACAGCAGATAAAGTGAAAACTAAATCTGCTATTGCATTTATACAAATGTAGTGCCTAGGGCATCACTTCTTTGGTGATGTACACTAAAACAGCCTTGTTATCTGTTGTCTTATTATTTCGCCACGCTTTTTAACTTGCCATCTCCGATGCGTTTTATTGAATTCTTTGGCTAAAGGTCGCTTTTGTTGAGTCCTTCAAATGAAAACGGATCTAACGTTAATTGATGAAGGTGTTTCCTGTTTTTCTTTTTAGAACCAAAAAGAAATACAGCCTGTGTGAAGGGCACTTTGGGACCATCAATAGTTTAAAAGTCACTAAAGGGGATCTCTATCTATTCGCTCATGGACTGTGCAATTTCTACTGCACGTGCGGCAGAAATTTCGATGGCTCTTTTTAAATTCATACTGCGTCAGTTATCAATCAAGTAGCTACGGCTATTATCTTTCGAATTGCCTTGTCTGAATTCAAAATAGCGCATCGGCAGCCTCATTCGGGATAAATAGAGGTCCCCTAAAGCCTATTGTGCCATAAAACAGATCTGACCCTGGCATAGCTCAATAATGACCTCTCAAGGTTTAGCGCGCAGAATCGATCATGTCAGTAGTTTCGCAAAAGCCGCCGGCTATGGTGTTCTATTTTGATGCGGCCTCCTATCTTAAAGATATTGTTCTCTTGGTTTGAAGCGCACTTGGGCTTTGGCGCGAAATGCTCATTGGTTCAACCCAAGTTACATTGAACGCTCGCCTAAGCACCTGATCAAATCACTCGCTCCATTACTTGATTATAAAATGCCCTGTGATGACTCTTTCGGAATTTTGCAGTGTTAGAACGTACTTTCCAGCGGTATACCTCTGGACGTCAATTGTAGACAGCTCGCCATTGATAATTCCCTCGTCTAAGCGCCTTCCTTCTGCGTTTAGGATGGTATAGCGGTATTCTCCTAATAAGCTTTCAGGCATTTTAACATTCAGGATGCTAGAAGTTGGATTCGGATAAATAAGAAGTTGGCCATCTCCATTTATTTCTAAAACATTGTCATTGGCGTCATCGCATTCATTCAAGAGGGTGTAATCTTGTTCTACACCATCTGTATGAAAAAGATAAAAGCAACCCAACTCGAACTGCAACGCTTCCATAAAGCCGTCTTCAAAATTATCTAAGTGGTACATGTCTATTGCAATAACGCGGCCCTCATAGAGTGATCGAATCGTGTTGTCTTTCGTATGTCCTAGTATCACTCGATTTATTCCAAAACCATCTAGAATATCATCTACTTCTAATTGTGTTAGCTCCTCATTAACCATTCCTCTGTACCAATAAACACCATAATCAGAGCTGTTTACGTCGAAGCAATCATTGTTAGGGCAATCTATATCGTTCATTCTTAATCTGCCATAGGCGTTCATCTGATCATAAGAGAGATCCAAGGCTGAGACTTCAGGACTTAAACCGCCATGCATAAAGGCATAACCTCCAATTTCTTCTATAATGTTTTTCGATCTCAACCATCTTCCAAGCTCTGTATCCAAATCGTACAATTCAGACATTCTTTTTCCCATCAGATGCGCGTCATTAAAATACTTGACTTCTACATACCTCCAATCATCAACCATGTTGAACATCTCATGATTTCCAATAATCAAATGCACCTTTCCTCCTGCAGCTTCCGCTTCGCTCTCTAATTTGTAGAGGAGCCACATGCATTCAGTAATATGGAACCCCCTATCAAAGAGGTCTCCGCTTATGATTAAATGACCGTCTCCATAAGTCCAATTGAAATCTTCGTCAATTATTCCCTCACCCTTCAAGACCATTGTAAAGCCTTCAATGTGTCCATCAAAGTCAGAAATGGCAAGAAATTTAGACGGGATAGTGCTGTAGACTGAAGGCTCTGTTATGATTTCAGGTTTAAGGGCGAACGTAAAGCTAGTGCCCATATGTGGAAGGATACAGGTCAATTCTAACCCCTCAGTTGATGTGTATGAATTGCTGACCAAGCCATCAGGTGTAACTTCTTCTACAATGATATTGTCATCTTGGTAGAACACATAGGGCCCGTCTTGGTCATAGATGAACTCAGTGCTGAGGAAACAATCAAAAGAAACATCCCCATCTGTAGCACTCCGATTGCGCACAGAAATAGCCAGTGTATTCTCACCAGCAACGAAATAACTTGGGTCTATTTTGTACGTGAAAAAATCATTTTGAATGCTAGAGTTGATGGTTTGTCTTGCAGATGTGTTGTGGTTGATTGTTCCCAATGGCATCATCTCGGTGCGTAAAACTTCTTGTCCATTTACATAAACAATGGCACCCTCATCATGGATCATATTCAAATAGAGTGGGCTGAATTGATCCAAATCAATGTTGTCAATTTTTTTTCGAAAATAATAACTGATCAAGCCAGCATTCAAGGCTGTTTCTTCATCGCCTTCGCCAAAACCAAAATGACCTGTCCCTACTGGCCAAGATGAAGCATCAAAATCCACGGTATTCCACATAGATCCCGGACCTGTGCTGTTATCCCAGTAACGCCATGAACTTCCTTGGTCAAATAGCAAGGGAACAACTTCATTGATGACTGTGATTGTTTTTGAAATTGCATTGTTTGTAAGGTCTTCATCACCAATGATGGTCAATTCAACACTTAGGTCATACGTTCCAAGCGCAGTGAGATCTACCGTTTCAGTAAATGTGAAAACAATAGACTCTCCAATATTTAAAGGTGTTACCCCTGGTTCGGTAGAAATTAAAACTCCATCAATCGAATACGCAAGTGTGTAATCTGTAGCCGTTTGGTTTCCGAAAGACATAATCTCTACTTGAACGGTTGAAGCAGCATTAGGATAATCACTTTCAGTTGGGGAAATGCATGAAGATAGTGCTAGGTCTACCTCAGAGTTCGACTCATATTCAATGTAGAGTTTAGCTGCCTTTGTAGCGTTATCATCAAATGAATAGGCTTTTCTTCGCTGCGTTTCACTTCCTGTTCCTGTTAGAATAAATGTAACTGGATTGCTACTTTGCCATCCATTGGAGGCAATAATCTCACTGACTATTTCAGTCAGGTCAGGTGTTTGTTGTGCACTCCCCACTTGATTGTCTGTCCATGTAGGGATCGCGCTCCAGGTAACGCTTGAAGTAGTTTGGGCACGACTTGAAATGTTACTGAAAGAATCAGAGAAGGGCAATGAATTGGCGCTATCTTCTCCTGTTATTGAGATGGTAAGATCTCCAGAATTGTCTCCATCAGCAGTAAACTGAATGTATGCACTTAGGATTGTGGAATTTGGAGGTATGGTGATTTCATCGAACCTCAGACCAATTGTTTGCAAGCCTTGGTCATTCCAGCTATCAAATACCAGCTCCAAATCTGAACTGGTTGTTGTAACGTTGGTGCCATCATCTTTTTCTTCAGCATCATCTGCTGATGAGATGATCTGCTGCTCAAATGATTGAGCTAAAACGAAATTGCAACAGAATGAGATGAACAGTGTTAAAACAAATTTTGTCATAGACATCATAAGAGTATTGGTAGCAACAAGCCTAGGCAGACTTCATTAGGTATTGGTTTCCCCTATTCATTTAATTGCAGAAAAACTCCTCTAAATATAGGCTGAAAAATGCACTTATTCTAGTATTTGATGATGGTCAGAGTATCTGGAGGGCAGACATCAGTAAGCCCCTTCGTTTCACCTGCCCATTCAATGCTCTCCATTCACATAATACCATTCACCCTCTTCCTTGACGAATGCAGAAACCTCATGCAAGACTTGAATGCGGTGGTCTTTTTCAGTGAAATAGGCCTTAAACTCAACAACGCCTGTGGTGTCTTCGTTGCTCCCTTTTTCGGTGCGAAGAATTTCCAGTTTTAACCAATTCGTGCGCTTCGCCCATTTCTCAATCTCTTTTACCGGATGCGCTTTTCGTGTGGAAGAATGTGTTGTGCGGTGAAGATAGGAAGCGTCTTTGAGTGCATAGGCTGAATAGCGCGAACGCATGAGAGCTTCTGCCGTTGGAGCAGGGGTGCCTTTCAGAATGGGGCCGCAACATGATTCGAAAGAGAGGTTGGAGTGGCAGGGGCAGGGAGTCATGTTTGGTTTGCGGTTTCGTGATTTTTGGTCTCTCTCAGTTTATGCTAGCTTGACCACTCACGCCCCCTTGGTAATATCCATTCGGAGCTGAACTGGGACGGGTTTCGGTTTTCCCAGATTTTGATTTCACCTCGATGAAATACTCAAATTGGGAATCATCAGATTGCGGAGGTATGTTGGCGTAAAGATGGGCTTCATGTGGTGTCTTGTTCAGCGGGATAACATTCCACTCGTCGCTTCCTGATTGTCTCCAGTGCAGCGTTGCCGAATCTTCCACTAATCCTTTTCCACTGTAGTCAATGATTGTAGCATGAACGGTCAAAGGCCTACCAGGTTCTGATGTTTCATTGATTTTCTTTACAGAAATAAAGAGCATTTCGGGATCCCAAACGGCTCTTGTTCTGCAATGCAGGGCATCTCCTGAATTCCATCCATAATCACCATAATGATTCTTTAGATCTTGTGTGATTACTTCCTCAGGCTCATCATCAAGGAAAAATGTGAATCCTTTCACTTCATAGCCCGGCATTATTTCCTGCCATGTATTGATTGCTTCAGCATCAAGCGCAATATCAAACAGTGGGACATACACCGTTTCATTGAGAATGAGTGAGTTTGTATACGCCGCTAGTCCCGTGTTGGAGGTGTCGATTTTGATTCTCTTAATAATGTAAGGTCTACCGTAGATTGTTTTCAGCTGTGCCAATTCATTGTTCACGATGTCCTCATAAACTTGATATGCTGCATGATCTTCCGGAGGTTCCGCTACCAGTAGAGTTTCTTCATCAATAACTTTCATCATGCAATCCAAATGCTGGATGCCAGCGGGTTGCTCAAAGTTGGAAAGAATGTGGTAATTGGTAATCCCAAGCAACGATTCATTCAATTCAAAAAATGCCTCAGGGGTATTGCCCAAGAGTTTGTTTTCCTCCGTTATGATGCAGCTAGAAAAAGCAGAGCCCATGCCGTCTGTTAAGAAATTCCCACCGGTGCTGACAAATGGTAAATCCAACAAAGGCATTCCCAATTGTTCTGCAATGGGAATCGTCATGTCATCATCTATTTGCGTTTTATAGGGTGGTACATTGGATCGACTGTCATCTGGTAGCTGAGCAATAACGAGTTTTCTAGAAATAAAGAGCGAATCACTACAAAATGCTTTTGCCATTGGTGTAGCATAGAGGTATTTGGGATCCCCCAATTGAAAAACTCCTTCAGGATTAAAAACCCCATGAGGCCCCCAATCTCGCGTCCACCAAGCATCAACATCCTGCGGCGCGAATAGAAAAGTGACAGCATCAAGCTTTATTCCCCATTTCTGGAACCACATCTCTGCTTCTTGTCGGGACTCCTCATTTTCCACCAGCGTATAGAGGTGATTGTCCTTGGATAGCTCAACCAGCAGATTGTGTGGCACACAAAGTGGCCAAGTGACTTGAGTGCCGATTGCGGGTTCCCATTCAGCAGTTGTGCGATTACCATTTGGAGTGTAATAGTTTTCGGGGTTGTAGGCAACATGTTGTTCATTGACCTCAGCAGTGCTGGGCTTGTCAGTGCAGGCCGCAAATATTAAAATAAGGCAAGAGAGCAGGAGGAGAGTTTTGTTCATCGAGATTAGTTAAGTAGCGGCAATACTGTTGAACTCATCTAGTCAATATTCAGATGAGATGGATAAAGATACATGAAAGAGATAGTGATAAGCAATTACAGCAGAAACCACCTGAAGGACCATGCGCTGCTTGGTGGTTGGTGGGGGCGAAGTGCGACTTACTCCGTTCAATAAATCGAAGCCAACCCCGACGTTACTGAATTGAGCACGACTGGAAGAAGCTAGATTGAAAACGTAAAAAACTGATTTGATTAGGCTACTAAACTGGTCCAACTATTCAAGCGGTTAGGAACAAATTACTGACTACATAAAAAGAGCCTTATGAATCGAGAGGCCCGCGTACGGTTCTGTGAGCGGTTTAGGGGTGGGGTTCCCCTTTACCTAAACGACTATGTGGGTTTTTCAGTTTTTAACCTATTAGGCAAGTCCATTTGTCCGTGTAGTATTCTGTAAATTTCAATTTCTTTCAAGTCAGTGGTATTATAGAATATAATGTGGCTTCCAATTCGATATCCAAGTAGGTTCTGTGACACTTTATTGTAGTATTTACCGAGAGTTGGATTATTTGCGAGATCATTGCATGTGTCAATCAGTATTTGGTAGTAATTGTCAGCTTGTGTTTCGGACCAAGTGTCGAAGGTGTAGTTCCAAATATCAGTTAAATCATTAATAGCTTTGTTGGATAAGTTAAATTTAGCCATTTGAACTTCGTTGAGCCTTCAGCTGTATTAGATGATCTTGTGAATTGAAGTCTAGATTAATTCCACTCTCAATTCCTTCGGAAATAGCAGATTTGAGTGCTTCAATTTTAGTTTCGTCATCTTCCAGCAGTCTCAATCCTGCTCTAATGACTTCACTTACATTTTTAAATCTCCCAGCACTGATGCTACTTTGCACGAATTCATCGAAGTGATGACCAAGTGATATTGACGTGTTTTTATTCATATCTAAAACATTTACGACTAAATATACCAATAATTGGTATAAAAACCAAATTTAGCCTTCAGTGGCATTCCACATAACGGCTAGGCTAAGAAACGTAGGGGAGTTTGCAACACCAAACTTTCAATTTACCACAATGTTTATTTATTGCTATTCCATTCATATTTACCACTTTATGCCCAATTTTTTATATTGCGTGTTGTAGGGCGTTATTTATTACTAAAAACCATCTAAATTTTTCTTTTCTTTTGCTTTTTCTTTAAATTCTTTT
>Ga0208903_1002179_pt1 | contig 9946 bp, 4 predicted proteins | sample AntAceMetag02UKJ_FD_184769 | JGI IMG/M metagenome (GOLD analysis project Ga0208903, IMG submission 184769) | Saline lake microbial communities from Ace Lake, Antarctica - Antarctic Ace Lake Metagenome 02UKJ (SPAdes) (version 2) | ecosystem: Environmental > Aquatic > Non-marine Saline and Alkaline...
TTGCTGAGTCCTTCGCAACGGCGATACGACAGCAGGTGATATCCACGCCGTATTGCTCGCTGAGCCATTCTGCGGCGATCAAGAGTGCATAGTCATAGCCCTCGGCAATAAGAATGATTCGTTGCTTTCGGTTGATGTCGTCACGGTCCACCTCCAGAAACTCTGACAAGGCTTCCTGCTGGTCATCATCCAGCAGTTGCAAAAAAGCATCTGGTTCCCACTGCGAGATCATTCCGGCGTAGGAAATCGCCTGAAGCATGTGGAGCTTGTGATTGCCTCGCTTCAGTTCAACAACGACGCAACACCCTTCCTTATCGACAGCCAGAAGATCAATGCGATCCTGCACGTTCTTCGACGGCTCTATCTCTTTTCCGAGCAGGAATAGCTCCAGTCCGAGTTCCTTGAAGAAGGCATCTGGGCTGTTCGAGATGAACTCTTGAAGATCATACCGCTCCGTGATCGACACATCCGCCAGGGTGGGCGTGTCGAGTAATGTGAAGCTTTGACTTATTCTATCGATTTTGAGCATGGTGTTCTCAATTGTGACATGTCGTTTTTAGAGAGACTGGCGTTGTTTTAGTTTGCGACGATGACTCGCCGACGTTCATTAACAGCCTCGGTAACCGCCGTGCGGTCATTGAACCGAGATGTAAACACTTCGGCTGAGAGTTCGTCGGAAAGGCATTCGGAGAACTTCAGGTTCTCCATGGCTTCGGTGTTCGGGATTGGCCTTACGTTGTCCGGTTCGATCTCGTTGATCAATCCGGCAATCTCGTCGAGTGACGTTGATTTCGGGAATGCCAGCGAGAGGTTGTCTCCCTTTACGTCACAATGTGGTTTCAGTGCGTCAGCCAGCAGCGTGTTGGCGATGCCACCGGCAAAGGTCCACCAACGCAGTTCGCCATTGGGCTGGAGAACGACGGAAGTTGAGTCCGCTGATATCCATGGAAACTCGTCTCTGATCTCGGCGAACTGTGCAGCGGCTCGGTTGGACCACGCAACATCGTTATCGTCACTACTCAGGATTCGACGGATGCTCTGGCAAATCGCTTGGCTGAGCATCTGGCCTTCGCCGAGCCAACGTGACTTGCCTTTCTGGTCGGTTGGCTCGACGTGAGCGATTTTTCGCTTCCAGTCCAAATGCTTGGTTTTCCAACTGCGGCCAGCGAGTGAGAGGATTGGTGGGCCTTCGTCATCGTCTTTTTTGAAGAAGGTGGACTCGTGGACGTATCCAAGTTCCTTCTGTCCCGACATCACTCGAAACAACGGCGGCGATGTGAATACCGATAGGAGGTCCATGAAATTCCGGCGACCAAAGATCGACTCGCCTTCTGGAGCAAAGGAAATAATCCCATCGTCATTCCATAGGATCAGCTTTGTGATCATGTAGTCCAGCAATGCTTCAACACGCTCTTCTGGCATTTGGCTGAAGGCAGGAACATCTGCGACCCAAGTAAACCACTGCGACCTTCCGACTCCACGTTCCTGAAGGATCAATGCCATCAGTTGTTGAGCCAGAATGTGGTACGGACACGGTGGAGCCTGAACCGGCTCGACGTACTCTCTTCGCCAAAGTTCAATCAACGCCGCCGCACGAAGTAATCCTTCGTCGTTCGTAGCCAGGAACAAACAATTGCGGGACATATTCGCTCTTCGTCCGGTGCGTCCCATTCGTTGTAGGAACGACGAGACGCTTCCGGGAGCATCGATTTGGATCACTCGGTCGAGGTCTCCGACATCGAGACCAAGTTCCAATGAACTGGTCGCCACAATCACGCAATTTTGGCGCTGAGCAAACGCTTCCTCAGCCTGTCGCCGCTCGTCGAGGCCCACGGAACTATGTGAGACGAATGTGTCTACTCCATAGCTACGAAGTGAAACGGCCAACTCCTCCACCCGTGATCGGCTGTCACAGAACACAAGGCGTTTCTCGCCCTGATGGAGCAAGCTGATCACCTTGGCGGCGTTGGCCAGCGAGCCAACGAAGTCAAGCTGAACATCAGGTTGCTCATCACTGCTGCTTCTCGGCCAGACAACCTTTTGTGGTCGCTGCGAACCGGAAGACAGCCAAGTCAACATTTCGTCTGGATTGCCCACTGTTGCAGACAGCCCGATTCTTTGCAGATCGTGTTTGGCAAGCTTGGCGATTCGAGCGAACACAGAAAGCAAATGCCAGCCTCGGTCGTCACCGGCAAATGCGTGAACCTCATCAATGACGACAACCTTGATGTTCTTGAAGAATCGGTGGTGGTCGATCTTGGACGAAACCAGCATGACCTCCAGAGATTCCGGTGTGGTTAGCAACAGATCCGGTGGCTCAGCCAGTATTCGCTTTCGCTCGCCTTGGGGAGTGTCGCCGTGCCACAAAGCGGCTCGCCGTCCGACCAATTGCATGTACTTGTGAAGACGCTGTTCTTGATTGTTCAGCAACGCTTTGATCGGGCTGACGTACAGGACCGAAATGCCTTCCCACGATTCCTCCAACATCTGAGACATCACTGGAAAGAACGCAGACTCCGTTTTTCCGCCAGCGGTCGGAGCCAGCACGACCATATTGTTGCCGTCGAGGTACGCATCAATCGACAATGACTGCACTTCTCGTAAGTCTCGCCAGCCAAGCGAGTTCACGATGTGATGTTGAAGTGCGGGATGTAGGCGGTCAAAGGCTTTCACAAATCCAACTCGATGTCATCAACAGTCTTTGCCTGAGCTTCTCGCTCAACGCTGGTCATTTCATTAGTGGAGACGGTTAGCTCGTAATCGACTCGTGGATCGAAATCTTCAAACTGGTCAATTCGATCCAGGACATCAGATACCAGCTTCTTCAAGAACAAGCGAGGTGCGATGCCGACCTTGCCTCCGAATTTTCCTGCCATTGAGCGAGCCAACGTGTCGATGTAATTATTGTTCGCCAGCCGTCGAATTCGATCCGGTGCGGAACAATCAGTGGCATACAGATCTCGAACTTTCGTTCCGACCTCAACCAACCGTTCGTTGTCAAAGGTGGTCAACCGCAACTGCACGGCTCTTGGATTATCAAAGCGGGCATCCGTCCGAAAGTCCACATGCAGTCGTTGAGCTAACGGCTCAAGTCGCTGAATCCCCTGTGGTCCATCGTAAAAAGCGGGAGTGCCTGTGATTGCCAGATAGAGATTGGGGAATCGGCCGCCATCCACGTCATCAAGTAACTGCCGTAGCGCATTCAATCCCTTTTCACGAACGTCAGATCGAACCCGTTGAATCGTCTCGATCTCATCCAGCACCAGCACCAGCCCGGAATACCCTGAGTCCTTAAGAATCAGCAACAATCCACGAAGGAAGCTGAGCGCTGCGAAGTGATCCACGTCACCTTTAATTCCCGCTGTTCGTTTGACCGAAGCAGAGATGTGGGGTTGTCCTGCCAGCCATCCAGCTAGTCCTTCCGCCTTGGCGTGATCATTGTCACGTTGAGCGGCTCGATAGGAGCGTAGTGCGGCGGAAAACTGGGGAGTCGCTCGTGTGATTTCAACGAGCCGTTGTTCAAGCAACTCGTCGGACTTCTCGGCCAGCGCCTCAAGATCGTTAGGATCAATCGTGCCTTCCGCCAGGATGTCTTCTTCCAGCCCGTAGAACCAACCATCAATGACTGAGCGGAAGGCTCCCAAAAAACAATCCGCCGTCGAAAGTTGTTCCATTGCTCGGCGATAGACAGTCTCCAGTTTGTGCAACGGCGTTTCTGTTTCGCTGATCTGCACTTCAGCGGTGGCAAACCCGTTCAGCTTGGCTTGTTCTTGAACCCAACGCCCAAAGAATGTTTTGCCGCAGCCATACTCACCACGCACCGCCTTGAAGATTGCCCCGCCTTCAGCCACGTCGTTGAGTTCAGACTTGATGGTCTCCTCAAATGGACTTAGGCCGACTGCCAGAAAGTCCAGACCACGCTGTGGAACCGTACCCTTCCTCAGAGCGGAAATGATCTCTCGTCGTTTTTCGGGACTAACTTCCATAATTACTCAACGTCAAACTGTCGTTTTAACTTGGCGATATTCAATTCCACTTTGTTTTCGGTGCGGTCAATCACGAGGATCTCGTATCCATCGACGTTCAGAACTTTTCGGATGTTGGCAATCACCTGATCAAGCCTTGCCGCAGGCATACTGGTCTCTTTGATGAACGCACCGGGCGTCAGAAAACCTCCCGCCGCATTCAGTGTTTCAAGAACCTGACGGATCACTGAATCCTGTGGTGGGTGTCGCTTGATCTTGGATTTTTGATCTTTGTAGGCCTGAGACGCCAGCAGTCGATCAATCCAATCTGCACTGACTGGCAACACTTCAATCGGGGCAGGTTTTGTCGCTTCCTTCGCTGGTGGCTCATCCGGGGCCAAATTGTCAAACAGTGTTGGCGGGCTAGATGGCACAGCCACATGAACGACGGGCTCCGGTTCCACAGGCGATGCCACGGGGGCTGGCGACCACCAATCAGGAAACGGGTAGGCACACAACTTCAAATTAGAATAGTCGCTGCTTCTGTCGGTGAGCAGGACCAGTGGGCACACCATTTCCTGTGGAGTCGCTCCGCCGTGATACCCGTGTTGTTTGCGCTTGTAGTGAATCGTCTCCGTCCAAGGGACGATGATGCTGTCAGCCGGAAGGACACGCTTGCCCGAAACAATAAGCTCGCCGTCGTTGCAGTCACTATCGTTCTGACGCCAACGACTGCCCTCGGTGGATGGATCGAACTGTGCGTCTGTTCGATGCCAAACGTGACCATGATCACTGGCCAAAATAACAACTCGGCCTGAGTCTCTAGCCAGCCGCAGCAACGCTCCTAACGGATTGATGCGGCTGATCGACCAGTTGTCACGAATCTGTTGGGCGTTCGCCAATCGATCATCAATAGCGTTGATCACAACCCCGATAATATTCTGTTTTTCATCGAGAAGTGCCTTGCTGACTTCTTCGGAAACGGCCCCTCGACTACCTTCCGTGATGTCCTTCTTGTGGAACAAAACCGGAGGCTTGCGGCGATCCGAACAATCGACGAGGGCTGGATTCTCTTTGAAGTTACGTCGTTCCTTCGCCTGATCGCCATCGGTCAATTCGCCTGACAGCAGGCTCGTTCGTGAATACCTCGTCTCGCTCGGCACCGTGGCGATGACTGGATGTGGAATGGCCGAATCTTCGTCGAAGGTAGATTCAAACCAATGATCCTGCCGAATGTCTTCCAGCAACTCGTGACAAACCGCCCAACTCATGCCGTCCAGCACGATCATCAGCACACGGTTCTTCTGGGCCACGACCTTGGCAACCACCTCTTCCAGAACCTGTTCTACGCCAATCACGCCGATGCTGGTTGATCCAACGGACGACCAGTCCGCCAAACCCTTGGCAAATTGCTCTGCAAAACCACGCTGCCGTTTCGAGACTGCCGCATCCAAAGCGATGTAAGCATCCGACACCTCGGGAATATCTTCACCTCGACAAACTGCTTCCCGTGCCCAATCGGCAAACGCCAGTTCTTTAACATAAGCGTTCGACTGATCCGCAAAGGAAGTGGCCTCGGGCAACGGTTGGTTGAGCCAGCGAAGTAGGCGAACTGCCATCTCCGTTCGAGTGACCTGCTCAGAGTTTCGTCGCTGCTTACCAATACGATGCTGGGCAATGTATTCCTGTTGCCGTTCGCATTCCGCAATCGCTGCTTCCGGTAAAACGGGGTCAGGTACCTTTTGCGAGGAACTCGCCCTTCGAGTGTTTTGCACAAAAGGTACCTGACCCCCTTTGGCAATCGCTCGCTTGATGTGCTGGCCGAAGCGAACGAGTCGCTGCTCGTAGCCGTTTCTGGATAGCCCGTTCCGGTATGAGTCGTCTTTGCATTGAAACTGTTCCAGCAAAGCGTCGGCCCGTTCCAGATGGCTCTGGGCAATTCGTGGATCATCTCGGCGGTCCAAGTCGGCGATGGCTTCGTTGGCCAATTCGCCCAGCATTCGACCAATGGCTTTCGAGATCGTTTTGTTCTGATGGTATTGCTCCAGTCGAGCCGCCGCTGCATCCAGAACGGGTTCGTCGCCGGTGCCAAAAATCACCTGACAGGTTACGGCAAACGCAAGAGCATCTTTACCAGCTTCACTGTCAACGATTCGCAGGATGGCATCTGCTGCATCACCTAGTCTGGAGTGCAACCGGTGCCGCAAACTGCCCCTCAGTTCGTTGGTGGCCTCGATGTACCGCTTGGGTCCGTTGTCAGTTGTCGCCCACAACAGCAGTGTCACCAAGTCGGGTTCACGGTCTCCCATGTCAAACACTTGGCGACACAAGGCACTCCAGACCGTCCCGGCATCCAAGACGCCTGCCGACACCGGTGGATAGCCATCTGGCGGTGAATACTTCAGCAATGCGTCTGCAATACCGGGATCGCAAATGGAGCGGTCCAGTTCCTTTGCTTTGAACAACGAACACAAACTGGCAACATGATTGAATGGGAACAATCGGCTGCGGGCCAGACGTGCCACAACATCCTGTCCCAAATCGCCTTGCTGAAGTTTAGTCAACAAGATGATGCGATTATTTTTCTCTTCCGCCTCAAGCAGAGCTTCTCGAATCTGAAACACATTGTCCGCTCTCAGGACATGCGCAACGCCGAACTCGAACTCAACCTCGGATGGTCCTTTGACGGAAGACGAGACATGCAGGCCAAACGCAGACGCATCGGCATCTTCCAGCCAAAGCTCTTCAACGATGGATCGCAGTTGGTGTGGGGATAAAATTGTCATTGGTCACTTGTCATTGGAAAATATCCCGAAGAGATCGCATGACACCCCGGTCTGATTGGTGTAATCTCGGCAAATTGCTGAAAGCTACACTTAACACAAGTCCTTTTATTTCAACAACTTGTGACGATCCGACAGGCTCGGGTATGTGTGAAACGGCTCGAAATCCAGACACGTCGTAGGATTTATATTTAAAGTTATCGTGCTGCCCTCGGTTCAGTATTGAGCTTACGCTAATCGCCATTTCGCCCACCTTGTTGTCCCTTCGACAACCAAAATGCCGTCTCGGCGCATTCCTTGAAGCAGATTTTGAATAAAGTTCTTTTTCTGTCCCTCATCCAACGCATCCGACAACTTGGCGACCAGAAGGCTCTCAATCTCAGGTCGTGATGCCTCGGACTGCCTCTGAAGCAACTCGACCACCATCCGTTGGCAATAGTCTTTATCAATGCCTCGCTTCTTGAGGTAGTCCACCATCGTGTCTGTGGCAGCCGCTACATCCGCAGAGACGTGCAAGTTTGGCTTTCGGCCTTCGATCAACTTTTTGGCTCGCAGTGACTTGATTTCCTCGTCATGAATCGGACATCCTTTTTGCACTTTGTCCAATGCTATGACATCGAACAAATCAAGATCCGTTTGGCTCATCAACATGCGTGTGTAATTCGGATCGAGAATCTGCCCGATCAATCGAACTTTTACCCGCTCAGGTTCGCTCAGGTCGTAAGTCGGCATCGGAAAGTTACGATCCCGTTGAATGCGGAAAGTACGCTTAATTCCGCTCCCAATCGTGTCAATCATGTTCAGATTGACCATCGCCTGAGCTAACAACGGATTGGCCGAAAACTCCTGAGGAGCATCACGAAGGACAACTTCTTCCACACTGCCGGGATAGAACCTCCCCAAGTTGGTAAACAGCACCGACCCCGGTTGCTCGACAACCATGATCCGCCCTGCCTTAGCGTAGTTTTGGTGGGCGATGCAGTTGTGCAGTATTTCTCGCAATACCCACGGATCATATTGACTGACGTTAACCGGAAACAATGTTCCATCGGGAAGATATCGAACGGTGAGATTGCGGATGTTTTCAAGCAGGTCATCGACCGCCAGCAAGAACGGTGGATTGTAGTGTCGGTAATCCTGTTCGACGTTATTGTCGTCCTTCAGAATCCAGGTCATTCGAGGCTGGGCCGGAGCCACATGGTGAGTCGATTCCTCTTTCCCTAGCAAGATCAACGCCGCCCGAGTCAGTCGTCCATCGACAGCGACTTTGATCTTGTTCAGAAACGTCACGTCATCCCACCGCCAAACTTCCTTGGTGAGATGAGCCTTCTTTGGGTCGCCTACAAAACGCTCGGCATACTCGCTGCGTGCTCGATGGATGGCCTTCGGGTCCAAGTGATCGACGGTTGCGGCCTCACAAATCCCGGCTGACCAATCGACCGCTGGGCCAGACACGATCTCCCAAAGTCTTCGCTCCTTCTCTGGATGTTCACTCAGCGGTTTCTTGTGACTGCCGACTCGCACATAGCGGCGTCCCGAAAAAGCGACTGGTGCAGTGTTCGCAGCCTGCACCTCGAACATCACCATCGGAAGTCCGTCTTCGGAATCGAACTCAAAGATACGGAAGTTGATTCGTGGAGCCAGTAACTTATTCAGCCACGGTTCCAAATCCTCATTGCCGTGCCCCTTTTGATGGCGAGGCTTGAAGGTCGTGCCAACGACGTTGTGCGTACCGTCTTCGATGCCCCAGACGATGTATCCAAAAGCCTGACTCTCCAGCGCAGCCGCATTCGAGATCGCAGATAGGTATTCACCTATCATCTGCGGATCGGAATTGTTGCGCTTGAACTCGGCCCACTCTGTCTCGGTGGGTAGCTCTCGCAGTTCAACAAGTTTCGCTCGAAGCTGCTCATTTGTCATTTGTTATTTGTCATTTGTTATGGAATCTCTTGAGACGATCAACACCTTCTTCCTTTTTCGTGTTATTCGTGTATTTCGTGGTTGTTCAGTCCTGCTCTTCCTCCACCGTCCATTGGACCGTGACACGCCGCTTGGGATTCTCTTCCAGCTTGGCAGCCAGCTTATCAGTCAAGGCCGACAGATCACTTCCCGACATGCGTTCGGTCGATCCTGAATCCAGTCGCTTCCAGCCGGGCTTAACGGGAGGCAGCTTGATCTCCTCTTCGTCATCATCGGGCGGCGGATCAACCTTTGGTGGCCGCAACAACTTCACGGCTCGGCCTTCAGCGTCCGACAGCTTTGCCGGAAGACCACCAGCCAGAGCGAACTCATCCATCATCAGACTGTCACGCAGATCATCGATCAACAATGTCGCACCGGTTTTACGCTTGTCGTTGATTTCGGCCACAGCCTCGAACAACTCCCAGCGGTTTGGCTCCAGCAGACTGGCCAGTAGCGTTGCCGCCGACTTGATGCTGCGGCCCAGTGCCTTGCCGCTGGTTTCGATTCGAGCTTTGGCGATGGTTATGACCATCGGTGTAGGTTCCTGACCTTCGACAGCATCGAAGAATTCACGAGCCGCCTTGGCCGTCTTCACTCGGTCACACTGGCTCGCATCGTCTTCACTCACACCCAGTTTGTGCAGAATCAATTGCAGTCGATTCGGCAGTGCATCGCAGTCGGCTTTGAATTTGGCGATGTAACCGCCGTCGTCAGAAAACTTCTCGCCCAACCCTGCCAAGTTGGAAGCATTTAACAGGCGAGACAAATCATCACCGAAGAGGTCCGCAATGCGTTTCTTGGTTTCCTGCCATTCGTCTTCTGTCGGAAGCACTTCCTGACGCAACTCCAACTCGCCGGGTAAGTCGTCCAGTTTGGGAATGAAGTTGCCGCCAAAACGCACGAAGGCACGGTTGGTCTGTTCGGCGTAGACCATAATGAGAAGGTTTTCAATTTCTCTCGGCAAACCACGATCATCGCCCATCCACGACTTCATGTCGGCGACATCAGGATTCTCTTTCTCGGAAGCAGACAGCGATTTATTGAACAGCGTCTTCCAGAAGCCTTCCAACACAAAGTGCGTTTCCCCCATCGAACCCAATTCCAGTGGATCGCAGATGTTATTGAGGGCTTTGCGGATGCGGCTGTCTTCGACAAAGATTCGTCCGTCCTGCGTATGGGCCGCTTCCTGACAAACTTGCAGCACATCCTTCAGGTCTTTGTTAACTTTGATCTCTT
>Ga0208903_1002181_pt1 | contig 9931 bp, 7 predicted proteins | sample AntAceMetag02UKJ_FD_184769 | JGI IMG/M metagenome (GOLD analysis project Ga0208903, IMG submission 184769) | Saline lake microbial communities from Ace Lake, Antarctica - Antarctic Ace Lake Metagenome 02UKJ (SPAdes) (version 2) | ecosystem: Environmental > Aquatic > Non-marine Saline and Alkaline...
GCCGTCTTCCCCTTTTAAGGATGTCAGCCAATCCATTTCGCTCAGGTTGGTTCCCTCGTTGTTTTCTACATAAATCTGGTAGGCAGATTTGCCTTCAATCCCTGGATTCCCATCAGCGCCTTTTTCTCCTCTCTCGCCAATTTCCCCTTTAGCACCCGTTTCCCCTTGTGGCCCTCGTAACGACTCCAACCATTCGGTTTCATTGAGGTCGGTTCCATCATTATTCTCCAAATAGATTTGATATGCAGATTTTCCGTCCGCTCCCGTTCCGCTGCCCTGTCCGTCCTTGCCGTCTTCCCCTTTTAAGGATGCCAGCCAATCCGTTTCATTGAGGTCTATACCAGTGTTGTTTTCTACATATATTTCATAAGCGGATTCCCCGTCTTCTCCTCTAGCTCCGGGAGCTCCATTTTCGGCAGTTTTGGCATATAGGGCATAAGGTACGCTTAGTAATTGCGAACTGCCTGTTATGGAATAGTTGGTGCCACCGTTGGGGTCGGTTTCCGTTTTTACGAAGTAGGGACCCGCTGCCCAGTTCATGGCCGAGAATGTTCCCGCTTCTGGGTTTCCCGTTCCGATCTGTAAGGTCAGTAAACCGTTTGTATTGGTACTGGTACTGTGGTTTTCTGAATAGACCACGGAACCTGTTGCCGTTCCCCGTAAAATACTTATCCTAAGACCTATGGTCCTGTCGCTTATAAGATTACCTCCGTTGTCGCGTATAATGGCCTGGTAACTCATGGCCTCCGGCGCTTGGGAAAAGAGACTTGTAGAGCATAATACAAAAAATAGTAGGTAGCATAATTTTTTTATTACAATGTAGGTTTATTTTTTAATGATCTTAAAACTTTGGAGTTCTTTTTCTTTTTGCTGTATGCTAAGGATGTACATGCCTGTAGCGTAGGGGTACATGGCAATGGAAGTTTCTTTTGGGAGCACCTCGCCTTGGGAGACCTTGCGGCCTTGTGCATCGAACAGTAAATAGTTCAGCACTCTAACTTCAGTGCTGTTAAGAACTACGTAAACATAGTCCGCGGTGGGATTGGGGTAGATAAGTAGCGCTGCGGCTTGGTCATCTGGATCGGTAAGCATCTCTACTTTCAGCGCTTGTTGTATACCTTGTCCCAAGGAGCCTTTAGTACTTTTGTGTGTGGTGTAGCTCAGTTGTCCTATGGTATAGCTTACGGAGCCGTTTGTATTTTGTACATCGCCTCCAGAAACGGATACTGTTTCTTGCCCAATCAACATATTTCCCATACAGATCAGGGATAAAATAATACGGATATTTACCATGGGAAAAGTCTTATTTTTTCTTTTTTGAGTAAGGGATTCAAGCACCATGGACAAAATTAAAGGTTATGAAGTAAAAAGCACGCTAAAGGACCAAATCCCCCCCCTAAACCCCCACCTTTTTGAGGGCGAAATAGCATATTTGATACGCGCTAAAGTTCATTTTCCGTTTTTTTGGAGCAAATAGTGTCTAGTCCGTTAAGTAGAGGGTTAAAATAGGAGGGTGCTCGTAACTGAATAACTTAGGTCTCTAAACGTAATCTTGGTGTTGATGTAATATTGTGGTGGAGTAATGCAATCAAGGACAGAAAAAATAAAAAAGAAAGGTGTTTTCCAATAGGCCGCAGCTTCTAAATAAAGTTGTTATTATTAATGAAATTGATTTGTAACGGCCGAACTATCGCATGGTATTATCCAAGTCGGCTTCGTTTGATGTAACACAGCTTTAGTAGAGGGAAAGTCTGTGGGGCGCGGTCAATTTTAATTGCTATTTTAGACCGAAAGGTCTAGATTCTAAATGAACTGTATTAGGTATGCCCATTAGGTGTAAATAAGGAAAAATCAAAAACTAGCTAAAGCCTTCTAGCACGAAAACTAAAACCTGGCGAACGAATAAACGCTAAAAAGGTACGTTCACTAATCCTTGCTCAAAAATGGATTTCCCTTCTGTAAATTTGAAGAGTTATTCAAGTTTATCGGGAAAAGACAAGCATCCTAATCGTTTTGATATTTAGGGTTTACAAATATTTATAGGGTAAAATACTCCCTACGATAATAAAATTTATTTTTTTTATCTAGGTAGTTACTATTCAATTCCGATAGCAAGAAATATCCACCCGCCAGCGATGCCTTTTTTATATAGGAGATCAGGAGCATCGGTATACTTTTCTTTTCGTTCTGCCATTCTGTAGCAAAGATTGCGTTCGCTGTTACCAGTTAAGCGTTTTATACCACCAAATTTTAGATACGTTTTTTGTTGTATACGCTTGTTTGGTTATAACTAGGTGCGACACGTACAAACGACTAATTATTTTAGAAAAAACTTCAATGAAAGCAAGTTAGTGGCCAAGTTGTGGGGCAACCGCTATAATTCTGTAGTTTTCTCTATCTTCACTTTTTAAAAAATACCGAAAATCTATTTATGACAAACGTTAAAGAGTCTGCGAATTTTATATGGTCTATTGCCGATTTATTAAGGGGTGATTACCGACAAAGCGATTACGGTAAAGTAGTCTTGCCTTTTACGGTTTTAAGGCGTTTGGACTGCGTTTTAAAAGCTACAAAAGCTGATGTGCTAAAAAAACACGAGCAGGTAAAAAGCATGAACATTCAGAACCTGGATCCTATTTTAAATAAGGTTGCTGGTTACAATTTTCATAATGCCAGTTTGTTCGACTTTGATAAACTAATTGCAGACCCAAACAACATAGCATCCAATTTGCGGAACTATATCAATGGTTTTTCAGAAGAAGCTAGGGAAATTATTGAGCAGTTTGAATTCGACAACCAAATCACCAAGCTAGACGAAGCCAATTTACTGTTCATGGTGCTGAAACGTTTCCAAGAAATAGACTTACATCCAGAGGAAATTTCCAGTATGGAAATGGGGTATATGTTTGAAGAACTGATTCGGAAATTTGCCGAAATATCCAACGAAACCGCTGGGGAACACTTTACGCCTCGTGAAGTGATTCGACTAATGGTAAATCTATTGTTTATGAACGATAGGGAGATTCTAACGCAAAAAGGAATCGTAAAAACCATTTTTGATTGTTGTGCGGGTACGGGTGGCATGTTATCCGTTGCCGAGGAATACTTAAACGAATTGAATCCAGATGCGAGATTGGAAGTTTTTGGTCAAGAACTAAACCCAGAATCTTATGCTATCTGTAAAAGTGATATGTTGATCAAAGGACAAAAACCAGATAACATTGCCAAAGGAAACAGTTTAAAAAGTAAAGACGATGCAAAGCTAAAAGGCGACCAGTTCATAAATCACACCTTCGATTATTTAATTACCAATCCGCCATTTGGCGTAAAATGGGGAAAAGTACAAAAGGAAGTTACCGAAGAACACCAATCCCTTGGTCATGGCGGTCGTTTTGGTGCTGGTTTACCATCCGTAAGCGATGGTTCGTTTTTATTCCTAATGAGTTTACTATCTAAAATGAAACCTAAAGACCAAGGCGGTTCTCGTTTAGCCATTGTATTTAACGGTTCGCCCTTATTTTCTGGTTCGCCAAGTAGCAAGAAAAACGAAAGTAGCATACGCCAATGGATCATTGAAAACGACTTGTTAGAAGCCGTTATCGCCTTACCTAACCAATTGTTTTACAATACGGGTATTAGTACCTATATCTGGATAATTAGCAACCACAAGGCTACGGAGCGTAAAGGAAAAGTACAGTTGATAAATGCAGTAGCGTATTTTAAAAAAATGAGTAAGTCTTTAGGTGATAAGCGTAATGAGCTATCTGACGAGCATATACAGGATATTACCAAATTATATGGCGATTTTACAGCAAACGAACAGTGTAAAATATTTGATAATACAGATTTTGGGTATGCTAAAGTAACCGTAGAACGTCCATTAAGAAAAAATGGAAAGGTAATTATTGACAAAACAGGCAATGCAAAACCAGATGCTAAATTACGTGATACCGAAAACATACCCTTAAAAGAAGCTATAGACATGTATATGGAGCGTGAAGTATTACCGCACGTGCCTGACGCTTGGGTGGACGAAAAGAAAACCAATATTGGTTACGAAATTAACTTTACCAAATACTTCTACCAATACAAACCATTAAGGTCTTTAGCAGATATTAAAGCAGATATCTTAGCACTAGAAGAAGAAACCGATGGTTTACTTAAAACGGTCATGAATTAGTATGAAGAAATACAATACGTACAAAGATTCTGGAGTTCAATGGATTGGTGAGATTCCAAAAAAATGGGAGATTAAAAGATTAAAATTACTTGGAGATATTATACCCAGTAACGTAGATAAAAAGACAAAAGAAGGAGAACGGAAAGTAGAACTTTGTAATTATGTCGATGTTTATAAAAATGATTTTATAACAGACGATATTAAATTTATGAAAGCATCTGCGTCAGATGTTCAAATAGAAAAACTTACTTTAAGAAAATTTGATGTAATTGCAACTAAAGATTCCGAAGACCCTAAAGATATTGGTGTACCAGCTTTAGTTAAAAGTGATTTCGATAATGTTGTATGTGGTTATCATTTAACTTTAGTACGTTGTAATGAAAATGTTTTAAATGGGAATTATTTTTATTGGGTGATACGTTCTGAGGGTAGTTCTCAATATTTCTATACTGTAGCTAGAGGAATAACAAGGTATGCAATAGGTTCTAATGTTTTTAAAAACATAAATGTTCCATTACCAGAATCACTAGAAGAACAAACCCAAATAGCCAATTACCTCAACCACAAAACAGCACAATTAGATACCTTAATTGCTAAAAAAGAGCAGTTAATCAACTTATTACAAGAAGAACGTACTGCAATGATTAACCAAGCAGTTACCAAAGGTTTAGACCCAAATGTACGCATGAAAGATTCTGGTATGGAGTGGTTGGGTGAGATTCCTGAGCATTGGGAGAGGAAGAAATTAAAACATATTTTCGATAGTAGAAATTCAATTAGAGTTCCATTAAGTTCAGAGGAGCGCGGAAAAATGGAATCAAAAACATATGATTATTATGGTGCTTCTGGAGTAATTGATAAAGTTGAGGATTATTTGTTTGATGAAGAACTTATATTAATTGGAGAAGATGGTGCAAACCTTTTAACAAGAAGTAAAAGATTAGCTTTCATTGCTAATGGAAAATATTGGGTAAATAACCATGCTCATATTATAAAACCTAAAAAAGGTAATATCTATTATTTGTGTGAATTACTTGAAATGTTAGATTATTCAATTTGGGTAACTGGTTCAGCGCAACCCAAATTAACCCAAGAAGCACTAATGTCAATACAATTATTTGAGCCTTCGGTTTCTGAACAAAACGAGATATATGAATTCATAAATTTGGAATCTCAAAGAATGAATTCATTAATTTCAAAAACCCAACAAGAAATCAATCTTCTAAAAGAATACAAAACCGCATTAATTAGTGAAGTGGTTACGGGTAAAGTAGATGTTAGGGAAGACGTTTTAAATTAGCACTATGAGCCTATTAGTTGGTATAGAAAATTTGTTGTCTGGAAACGTGATGGAAGGCACACGTATGGAGTTTAAAAAAGGCTGGAATCCAGCACCTATGATGCGTTCTGTTTGTGCTTTTGCTAACGATTTTGAAAATGAAGGTAGTGGCTATGTTATTATTGGTGTAGATGAGGTTGATGGTAAACCTATAAGACCCGTTTTTGGGTTTAACCCTAATGATTTAGAAACCGTTGAAAAACAGTTAATAGGTTTTTGTCATCTTATGAAACCTGCATATATGCCTCGATTATCTTTAGAGGCAATTGATAAAAAGCATGTTTTGGTGTTATGGGTACCAGCTGGTAGCAATAGAGCTTATAAAGTGCCAGACGATGTTTTAGCCAAACATAAAACGTATAATTATCGCATTCGATATCGTTCTAATAGTGTCATACCAAATGCAGAGCAAGAAGCGGAATTATTGCAGCTTACCGCTAAAATACCGTTTGATGATAGGGTTAATACGCATGCTACTATAAATGATATGAGTTTTTCGTTGATGCGAGAACATCTTCAAAAAACAAAGAGCAGACTTTATGATGAAAGTAATGCCATGACTGTTCCAGAATTGGCAGAAAAAATGAAATTTGTCCCAAGGAGCTGATGAACATTTGTTTCCTAAAAACGTAGGTTTACTTATGTTTTCGGACGAACCAGAGAAATTTTTTAAGGGAGTGCAAATAGATGTGGTAGAATTTCCAAAAGGAGTAGCAGGAAAAGCGTTTAACGAAAAAATTTTTCATGGAGCTATTCAAAAACAGCTTGTTGATGTGCTTTCTTATATAAAAACCAATGTTATAAAAGAAAAAGTTATTAAATACGCAGATAGAGAAATCTCTGATAGGGTTTTTAATTACCCATTTAATGCTATTGAAGAAGCTTTGTCTAATGCAGTATATCATAGAAATTACGAACTGCAAGACCCTATTGAAATAAGAATTCTGCCAGATGCTATTGAGATAATAAGTTTTAATGGAGCAGACCCTTCTTTAAAACAAGAAGATTTTGACAAAGGAATTGTTAGGGCAAGACGCTATAAAAACCGACGTGTTGGAGAGTTTTTAAAAGAGTTAAGACTTACAGAAGGTAGAGGCACTGGGATTCCAACCATTGTAAAAGCGCTTAAAGATAATGGCTCTAGTAGTCCTATATTTGATACTAATGAACCGTACAGAACTCATTTTTTGATTGAGATTCCTGTTCACAAAGATTTCATTAAAAGTTATAGTACTATAACTGTGCCTAAAGAAGAGTTAAAGAAGGGGATTGATGCATTGGCAGAGGCAGTTAGAGTTACATTATCTAATTCTAATGCAATAGAAATACCAAGTGAAAAGAATAGTATTAAATATAAGAAGATAACTAGTACTCTTAATCTGCAACAGATTAAGATTTTAGAATTCTCAATTAGTCCTGTTAAGAAAAAAGAGATTTTAGAGTATTGTATTGGTGTAACTAATCAAACTAAAAACTTTACAACACACATAGAGCCTTTAATAGAACTAGGTCTTATTAACATGACTTTACCAAAAAAACCCACTAGTCAATTGCAAAAATATTTTACTTCTAATAAAGGAAAAGGAATTTTATATGTTTTAAGAAATAATAATACAAGTAACTAAAAAAGAAATTAAGTAACTAACTAAAGTAGTAACTAAGGTGGTAACTAAGGTGGTAACTAAGATAAGATAAAATGGCAAAAGGCATACATACAGAATTAACGTTTGAAACGGCAATAGAATTATCTTTGTTAGAAGATGGTGGCTATGTAAAAGCGCTTAAAGATAATGGCTCTAGTAGTCCTATATTTGATACTAATGAACCTTACAGAACTCATTTTTTGATTGAGATTCCTGTTCATCCTGTATTTCACGACCAAGCTAACGACCAAGTGGGTGACCAAGTGGGTGTCCAAGTGGGTGACCAAGCTGACGACCAAGTTAACGACCAAGCTAACGACCAAGCTCATAAGCTAACTAAAGAACAAATTAAAATTTTAAAGTATAGTAAAATCCCACGGTCAAATAAAGACATTCAAGAAAAAGGTCTCAAATTGAAAGTTCACTCAGATAATTTTAAAAGACATATAGAACCTCTAATAGAAAAAGGTCTATTAGAAAGAACTATTCCAGATAAACCAACAAGTCCAAACCAAGAATATTTTACTACTGATATTGGGCAAAATACGCTTTCTATTTACTATAAAAATAAAGATTCTAATGATTAAGTAACTAAGGTGGTAACTAGGATGGTAACTAAGATAAAATAAAATGGCAAAAGGCATACATACAGAATTAACCTTTGAAACTGCAATAGAAATCTCATTGTTAGAAGATGGTGGTTATGTAAAAGGGCATTCCATAGATTTTGATGCAGATTTAGGAATTTTTCCAAAATACGTTATTGCCTTTCTTAAAAACTCGCAACCCAAACAATGGGATAAGTTAGCCAACATGCACAAAGATGCGGTTGAAACCAAAGTCATTCAACGTTTGCTCAAAGATTTAGATGCCCATGGTACCTTACATGTTTTGCGTAATGGTTTTACAGATTACGGCGTAAAGTTTAATATGGCATTTTTTAGACCAGAGAGTACATTAAATCCAGAAGCTGAGGTTTTTTATCGTAAAAATCATTTGGCTGTTACCAGACAATTGTATTACCAGCGTAAAGGCAAAAACTCGCTAGACATGGTACTAAGTTTAAACGGTTTGCCTATTGCAAGCATAGAGCTAAAAAACCAGTTTTCGGGTTAAGATATTAGCAATGCCAAAAAGCAATATCAATTTGATAGAGAAGCCAGTGAACCCATATTTCAATTTAAAAAACGGTCATTGGTTCATTTTGCCGTAGATGCAGATGAATGTGAAATGACCACTAAATTGGCTGGGAAAAACACAAGATACTTACCGTTTAACTTAGGCGCAAATAACGGAGCTGGTAATCCTGTAAACCCAAATGGTTATCGTACTTCATACTTATGGGAATACGTTTTGGCTAAAGATAGTTTTATGGACATCATTGGTAAGTTTCTGCATTTAAACGTGGAAACTTATGCGTTAGATGGGGTAAAGAAAACAAAGGAAACGATGATTTTCCCAAGGTTTCACCAAATGGAAGTGGTTCGTAAATTAACCCAAGACGCTAAAGCAAAAGGAGCGGGACAAAATTATCTGGTACAACATTCCGCTGGTTCTGGTAAGTCCAATTCTATAGCGTGGTTATCCTATAGATTATCTAGTTTGCATAACGAACAAAATGAGCGTGTTTTTGATTCCGTAATCGTTATTACGGATAGGAAAATATTAGATAGCCAATTACAGAATACCATTTACCAATTTGAACACAAACAAGGCGTTGTCCAAAAAATAGATGAAAACTCCCAACAGTTAGCCGATGCCATTACCGCTGGTGCTAACATTATCATTACCACATTACAGAAGTTTCCGTTTGTTATAGATAAAATTGGAGAGCTAGAAGCTAAAAAATATGCGCTTATTATAGATGAAGCACATTCTAGCCAAGGTGGGGAAGGTACTAAGAAGCTAAAGGAAGTATTATCCGCTAAGACCTTGGAAGATGCTATTATAGAAGATACAAATTCGGGCTTGGATGAAGATGCCGAAGACCAGATTCGGAAATCTATGGAAGCCAGAGGAAAACAAGATAACCTCAGCTTTTTTGCATTTACGGCAACACCAAAACCAAAAACGATAGAAGTATTTGGAACACCGAACAAAGAAGGGATTCCAAAACCGTTTCATCTATACAGCATGAAACAAGCTATTGAAGAAGGTTTTATTTTAGATGTACTAAAAAACTATACCACCTATAAAACCTACTTTAAACTATCCAAAGAAATTGAAGACGACCCAAAGGTCAATAAAAAGCAAGCATCTAGAGCAATTGCTAGGTTTATGTCTTTACATCCGCATAATTTAGCTCAAAAAACAGAAGTTATCATTGAACATTTTAGACAAGTAGTCTCTAAAAAAATAGGTGGTAAAGCCAAAGCAATGTTAGTAACTGGGTCTAGATTACATGCCGTACGCTACAAAGAGGAATTTGACACTTATATAAAAGCCAAAGGCTATACAGATATAAAAACCATAGTGGCGTTTTCTGGAAAAGTAATTTACGATGCCTATCCAGAAGGTGTCACCGAAATGGAACTGAATGGTTTTAAGGAAAATGAAGTTCCAAAAAAGTTTGCCTCTTCAGAATACCAATTGCTATTGGTAGCCGATAAATACCAAACAGGATTTGACCAGCCCTTATTGCATACCATGTACGTAGATAAAAAATTATCTGGAGTAAAATGCGTGCAAACCTTATCTAGATTAAACCGAATGCACGCTGGCAAAGAAGATACCTTTATTCTGGATTTTACAAACGATATAGAAGATATT